>ERZ1699650.26-NODE-26-length-140547-cov-23.899411_pt1 | contig 140547 bp, 132 predicted proteins | sample MGYA00581512_ERZ1699650 | MGnify/ENA primary metagenome ERZ1699650 (study PRJEB42348, sample SAMEA6618698) | metagenome | isolation source: Polyester-degrading enrichment culture growing on monomer terephthalic acid, Te | collected 2019-05-17 ...
CGAAGACGATGTAGTAAAACAATTTAAAGGACACTTTACCCTAAAACGATAAAAATTAATTATGAAAATTAAACAAATCTCCCTTATCCTACTTTTATTTTCATCCATCTATGGATTTTCTCAAGAAGGTATTCCCGTTTATTCAGATTATTTTGCAGATAATCTCTATTTATTACACCCTTCTATGGCAGGGGCTGCATCGCATAATCAAATTAGATTAACGGCGCGCCAACAATGGTTCGACCAAAAAGAAGCTCCCAATCTTCAAACATTAAGCTTTAATGCACGGGTAGGAGAGCGCTCTGGGGTAGGTGCAATAGTTTATAACGATAAAAATGGCTACCATTCGCAAACTGGCGGATATCTTACCTACGCCCACCATATAATGTTTTCAAGAAGTGAAGCAGACTTAAATCAATTATCTTTTGGTTTAAGTGCTGGTATTACGCAATCGCGTTTGGATGAAACACAATTCGATTTAAGTGATTTTGATCCCGTAATTAGCGGAATTATTCAAAGTACTTCGTATTTTAATGTAGATGCCGGAATTTCATATAACTTCCTTGACTTTTCGAGTCACTTCACCGTAAAGAATATTATTTTCCAAAACCGCTCTATTTACAGCGAAGAATTTGAGTCAAACAATCAACGTAAATATTTAATATCTGCTGCCTACGCAATTGGTCAATACGGTAGAGATTGGAGCTACGAACCTTCGTTTCTATTTCAATGGACTGAACGAACTGGCGAAAAAGCAATCGATTTAAACTTTAAAGCTTACCGAGATATGGAATTTGGGCAGCTTTGGGGTGGATTATCTTACCGAAGAAGTTTAGACGGTGCCGAATTTTTAAACGGAGAACAAATAAAAACTGAAAACTTACAATACTTTACCCCTGTGCTGGGTATAAACTATAATAACTTTATGTTTGCTTATACCTATTCATACCAAGCAGGGAATGTTAAATTTGAAAGTGGCGGGTATCACCAAATTACCTTAGGATACAATTTCTTAGGCGGTAGAAATGAACCGTATGACTGTAATTGTCCTGCTATTAATTAAGAAAACTATACTATTTAAAAAAAGCTCGATATTTTTATATCGAGCTTTTTTGTTTTAAAATAAAAACTGAAATTACTAAACGATATTTTTAAATTAGTAAACAGCTACTTTGAATGAGCTGAGTATACTTTGAGCCGTGTTTTACCTGTTTTTGAGCGCAAAAACAAATTAATTCATTTCAGGAAAGTGCGTATGTTTACCATATTATATCAAACAATGAAAAACGTCCTCTTTTTCTTTACAATCTTTTCTGTTTTAAATATTTGTGCCCTAAACGCTCAAATAAACAAATCTACACAGCAAAAATCATTTGTTGTAAGGGGCGAAGTAATAGATGCCGAAACCAATATTCCAATTCCAAAAGTGAATGTTGAAGTGTTGGGAGGACAATATACTACTACAAATTTATCTGGGCGGTTTGCAGTTAAGGCAAAATTAGAAGATCAATTGGTTATAAAGAGCGAAGACTTTTATACCGTTTATTACACAATAAAGAGTGATGAATTTATAACGATACGCGTAGAAAATGCTAAGAAGCAAGATTTATTAAAAAATGGTCTTAAAAACCAACAAACGCTTAGTTTTAATGCACTGTTGGATTCGGCTAAGTTTTATTTAAAAAAAGATGCGCAAAAAAGTATTTCGTTTGTTTCACAGGCTTTAGAGCCACAACCTAAAAAAATAATTTCAAAAACACAGAGCAGTAAAGCTTTTGAAGTTTTGGGAGATATTAACCTATACTGGAATCTTCCCGATTTGGCTATTGATAACTATAAACGAAGTTTGCAAACCACGGCCGATGCAGACATTTCTATAAAGCTTGCAAAAGCATTTTCAAAAAATAAAAGCTACCAAGAGAGTATTTCGCTTTACAATAACTTGTTGCTTGGCGACCTTTCAGCTTCACAAAAAGTTGAAGTTTACGAAGGATTAGGAGATACGTATAAAGCAATTGACGATGGCGTAAAAAGCGTTTTCAACTACCAAAAAGGATTGGATGTTGCCAAGGAGAACAAAATTACACCTAAAATTACAAATTTAATTTCTAAAATTGGCGAAGCCTTTGCGCAAAGTGGTGCAACCCAAGAAGCCGAAGCCTACTTTGATAAATCGTTAAAACGCGCTCAAACTGAAACCAAGCAACGCGCTGCTTCTGAAAAAAATAAGGTTGCCGATTTTTATAATAAGAATAGAAATTATAACAAAGAAATACAGCTTCGCGAAGAAACCTTAGAAGAATTAAACAACATTGAAACTAACAAGGCAATGGAAGAAGCCTTGAGCCCACAACGGCAAAATTATAAAATAGCTAATGCTTTTGTGGCCCAAAATAAATATAACGAGGCCATTCCCTATCTCGAAAAAAGTATCGCTGAAGCTAGTAAAAACAACGACTTGGTAGTTAAAAAAGATGCAATGCGCAAGCTTTCTGAAATCTATCGCGATATTGGGGCATTTAATAAAGCTACAGAAAGCTATCAAAAATATGTAGAAGTTGTAGATGAATTATATGTAAAAAAGGAACAAGAGTTAAGCCAAGCAGCTCGTTTTAATAAAGAAATAACCCAAAAACAAAATAGAATTATTAGTCTCGAAAACGAAAGAAAACTCAATGAAAGTAGATATAAACTCGCGTTCGAAAATCAAGAATTAATTGAGAGAAATAGCAAAATTCAAAGATGGATTATTATCTCTTTGGCAATAATTATTTCGTTACTAATCTTTGCGGCATATTCGCAATATAAAAATATAAAACAGCAAAAATTAGCTAATAATCTGTTAGCTCTTAAATCGCTTCGAACCCAAATGAACCCGCATTTTATATTTAATGCACTAAATTCTGTCAATAGTTTTATCGCTGTAAATGACGAACGCGCAGCCAATAAATATTTATCAGATTTTTCGTTGCTAATGCGTGCTGTTCTTGAAAATAGTGATGAAAATTTTATTTCGTTAGAAAAAGAAGTAGAATTACTTCAATTATATACCAAGTTAGAACAGTTTCGTTTTCAAGATAAATTTGATTATACTTTTAATATAGATAAGGATTTAAATTTAACCGAATTTTCTATACCGCCAATGTTATTGCAACCCTATGTAGAAAACGCCGTATGGCACGGTTTACGGTATAAAAAGAAAAAAGGAAGCCTACAAATTGAATTTAAAAAAGTAGATGCAAAAACTGTAAAGATTACCATTTTAGACGACGGTATTGGCCGTGCTAAATCAAAAGCTTCAAAAACCGAAAATCAAAAAAAGCAGAAATCGAAAGGGATGGGGAACACTCAAAAACGCATTGCTATTTTAAATAGGATGTACAAAGGTAAGATAGATGTTACCATTACAGATGCTTTCAACAGCGGAGAGGGTACCAAAGTAACATTATTTTTAAAGAAAGATTGATGAAATTAAAAGCAATAATTGTTGAAGACGAAGCAACGAGCCGCGAAATTTTAAAAAGTTATTTGGCCAAATATTGCCCGAGTGTTAATTTAATTGGCGAAGCCGAAAATATTGAAGAGGCCTTAGTCCTTATCCGAAATAATGATTTAGACCTAGTATTCCTCGATGTAGAAATGCCCTACGGCAATGCCTTCGATTTGCTGGATAAGGTAGGCGATAGGCAGTTTGAAACTGTTTTTGTTACGGCTTATAATCACTATGCAATAGATGCCTTAAATGCTCACGCATCTTATTATTTGCTAAAACCTATTTCAATAGATAAGCTTATCGAGGCTGTAGATTATGTTTTGTCCATAAAGGAGAAAGAAAACGCGCTTCAAAATTCAATTTTAAAGCCCCTGCAAACCCACATTAATGGTAAAATTACCATTCCGCTTCAAAATGGCTTTGAAGTGCTACAAATGGACGATATTCTTTACTGTAGGGCAGATGATAATTATACCCAAATTTTTTTGCATAAAGGAAAGCGGTTGGTGAGTAAAACTTTAAAATATTTTGAAGATTCACTGAGTAAAAATGGCTTTGTTCGCGTGCATAAATCATATTTGGTAAACGTTAATGAAATTACCGAATATAAAAAAGGAAAAGGGGGCAGTGTTGTGCTTTCAAACGGAAAAGAAATAATGGTGAGTCCGTCGCGAAAAAAAGATTTATTAGCCTATTTTGGATAGTGAATATTTCAGAATAACTTTTACATTCAACTTTTAATAAATACAATATGATAATTAAAGAAGTAAATGGGAAATCCCCACAAATACCCGAAACTTGTTTTATTGCCGAAAATGCTACAGTTTTAGGCGATGTGGTTATGGGAAACGACTGCAGTATTTGGTACAACGCAGTTGTGCGCGGAGATGTGCATTTTATTAAAATGGGAAATAAAGTAAACGTACAAGATGGCGCGGTTATTCACGCTACGTATAAAACCTCGCCTACCACTATTGGTAATAATGTTTCAATTGGGCACAATGCCATAGTTCACGGCTGTACAATTCACGACAATGTTTTAATAGGAATGGGAAGCATTGTAATGGACGACTGCATAGTAGAGCGTAATTCGATAATTGCAGCGGGTGCCGTAGTAGCAAAAAATACAATCATTAAAAGCGGAAGTATTTACGCCGGTGTACCGGCAAAAAGGATAAAAGAGGTAAGTCCCGAGCTTACAAGGGGCGAAATAGAACGAATTGCAAATAATTACGTAATGTACTCTTCTTGGTTTAAAGATTAAAAGTCTATTTTTTCAATCGTAATTTTTGAGTCGTAATCGCGAAGCAGAAATTTTAAGGTGTCTATTTTGGCGTTTGTATAAAATTGTAATTTTGGGTTTGATGTTTCAATTCTTAAAAGATTTAAACTTTGAAGTACCGTTTTGGTTTGTCGCGCAACAGCCTCGCCCGAATCTATAATTTTTATATTTTCTGGAAGAATTTTTTTTAACTGTGGTATAATATATGGGTAATGGCTACAGCCCAAAACTATATAATCTACATTGGCATCTATCATGGGCCGCGTATGTTTTTTTAACAGTAAAACCATTTCGTCTCCCGTTAAATTTCCGGCTTCTATTAACGGTACAAGACCTTCGCCAATTATTTCAACAACACTTATATCTTGGGTAAATATTCGCGTGGTTTCACTAAAGAGCGCACTGCTTAAGGTTCCTTTGGTTGCCAATATTCCAATGCTTTTTGATGTTGTTTGTAAAGCTGCGGGTTTTATTGCTGGTTCGATGCCAATAATGGGTACATCAAATTTTTCGCGTAGTGCTACAATAGCATTAGTTGTTGCCGTATTGCAGGCAACAACAATAATTTTTGCTCCTAAATCTAATAGCTTTTGAGTGTTTTTAATACTCAATTGTGTTATCTCGTTGGTAGATTTATTTCCGTATGGAGCGTTTTTACTATCGGCTAAATAAATAGTGTGCTCAAATGGCAGGTACTTGTGGATTTCTTGCCAAATTGAAGAACCTCCAACCCCAGAATCGAAAATACCTATAGGGCTATTTTTTTTCATTAGGTAAATGTAGCCAATTACTTCAATTTAAGGTAAAAAAAAACTGCCTGTTGTAACAGGCAGTTTTTAAGTTTGTATTTAAGAATGAATTACATTCCCAATGCTTTTTTTACATCGGCCATTAAATCTTTACCATCGGCAAGTATTACACCACTACCCATAGTTGAATCTAAAACGTATTGATAACCTTGTTCTTTAGCTACTCTTTGAATCGTGCTTTGCGCTTTTTCTAAGATTGGCTTAAAAATATCGGTTCTTTTTCTGTCTAAATCTTGAAGTGCTTGTTGTCTGTACGCTTGTATGTTGCTCTGCATACCTTCAACCTCGGTAAACCTTTTTTGGTTCTCTTCATTGGTTTGGTTAGGTGCTTCACTATCGTACTGCTTCATTTTGCTTTCTAGCTCTTTTGCCATCGCCTTAATTTCAGTATCGTAAGTTTTTTGAACTTTCTCTAATTGGCTTTGTGCAGCTTTATATTCTGGCATAGACTCAATTAATTCTTGAGCGTTGATATGTGCAATTTTAGTTTGAGCGTTTACAAAACTTGTAGCTCCTACAAATAAGGCCATTGCAACTAATACTATTTTCATTTTTTTCATTGTAAGTGTGTTTAATTTAAGTGTTATTTTTCTAGCGTTTTTATTTGTAATCTATTATTCTTCTCCTTCGTTTCTGCCTTTAGGAGGGTTATTTCTATTTTTTCTAGCGTTTAATAGCGAGTCTCTTCTTCTTTCTCTTTCTTCAATTAAGCGTTGTCTTCGTGCTTCAAATTCGGCTTTCTTTGCAGCGCGAATTGAGTCACGTTCTCTTTGGCGTTGTGCCATCATCTCTTCACGTTCTGCTTTTTTTGCAGCTATTGTTTTTTCGCGTTCTTCTTTCTTTTCTTCAATTGCCTTTTCTCTTTCGGTAATTGCGCCTTCTTCTTCGGCCGATAGTTTTTCGCGTCTTTCTATTTCGCGTTTTTCTTTTTTGTCGGCTGCTTGTACTCTTCTGCCAGCGCGCTCAATACTTCTTAATACCAAATCGCTAACATCATTTCTTTTGGCTGCAAACAACATTACTACGTCTGCAGATTTGTCAAAAATAAAATCGTACTTTTTATTTTCTGCAACTTCTTGAACAATATTGAAAACTTGATCTTGAATAGGCTGTACCAATTGCCTTCTTTGAATCATTAAATCGCCATTAGGACCAAAACGGTCTTGCTGGTACTGAAGCATTTCATCTTCCTTGATTTTAATTTCTTCTTCTCGCTCATCAATAAGTTCTTTTGTAAGAAGTACTCTTTCGTTTGCAAGATTCAATTTCATTTGGTCTATTTCCTTCTGCTTCTTTTCAATATCTTGTTTCCAACGTTGAACTTTACCTTCTAATTGAATAGAAGCCTCTCTGTATTCTGGAACACTTTCAAGGATATATTCCATATCGATATATCCAATTCTAGCTCCTCTTTGGGCTTCTGCCATAAAGCTGAAGCAAAAAAGGAAAAGCGTAAAAAATAGTATTTTTCTTGTCTTCATATTATTTGGTTGTTGTTTAAGAAAATATCGTGCCACGTTTTAAAATTGTTGCCCAATAATAAAGTGTGTTTCCCATCCGTTCTTTTCGGTTCCGCCTAAAATTGGATCGAATCCATATCCAAAATCGATACCTAAAAGTCCGAATGCTGGCATAAATATACGCAATCCTGCGCCAGCTGATCGTTTTAATTGAAATGGATTATAATTTCTAAACCCATCATACGATGCTCCACCTTCGGCAAAACCTAATACATAAATAGATGCCATTTGTGCCAAAGTTACTGGATATCTTACCTCTAACGAAAATTTATTATAAATCGTATTTCCGTCTTGGTCTGAAAGTGATTGGTTGGGGTATCCACGCATTTGTATAACCTCGCGACCATCTAAACTGTATGCTCCTAAGCCGTCACCACCAACAAAAAATCGTTCAAAAGGAGGTACGCCTCTGTCTTGGTTATATGCTCCAAGGAAACCAAATTCGGTATTTGTTCGCAATACCATTTTGCCAATTAAACGGGTATACCAACTTCCTTTAAATTTAACTTTGTAATACTCTAACCAGCCAAAACGCTCTTGGTCAATTTCTGAAATGCGCTTATTGCTATCTATAAACTCTGGGTCGTCTGGGCTTACTTGTGTTAATAGTGCCCTTTCATCTGAAAGCGCTTTATAATCTACATTGTTAAACGCCGAATAGGGAGGTGTTAACTTTGCAGTTATGCTAAATTCAGAACCTTGCGTAGGATAAATTGGGTTGGTTGCAGTGTTATTTCTGCTTATTCCAATAGTATATGCTAAGTTGTTTGAAAAACCATCTCCAAAGGTAAATAGACCCGTGTTGTAGTTATTTAAATTGTAATGCTGAAAACTCAACGCGTTAGACCACACAAAATAATCATCTGGCCATTTTACTTTTTTAGCAAGACCAATAGAACCTCCAGTAATAGTAAAGCTTCTCGATTTATCTGCTCTTCTATTTCTGTAATCGTAGAAATTTTGAATGGTGTGTGAAAAAGAAGTAGAAAATTGTACGGGCTTTTTACCCCCTAACCAGGGCTCGGTTAACGATAAACTATAGGTTTGGTAATAACTACTGGCTTGCGCTCTAATAGATAATTTTTGACCATCGCCCATTGGCAGCGGCTTATATGAATCTAAGTTAAAAATGTTTTTAAGCGAAAAATTGTTAAACGAAAGTCCCAACGTACCTACAAATCCGCCACCACCGTAACCTCCTTGAAGCTCGATCTGGCTAGATCCTTTTTCAACAACCGAATATTCAAGGTCTACTAAACCATTGTTTTCATCAACTGTTTTAAAGTTTGGCGAAAGTTGCTCGGGGTCAAAAAATCCTAATTGTCCTAACTCGCGAATGGTTCTTACCACGTCTCTTTTACTGTATTTTTGACCAGGACGGGTTCTTAACTCTCTGTAGATTACGTGGTCGTTGGTACGGTCGTTTCCTACTACGGTTACGTGGTCGAAGTAGAAAAGATTGCGTTCCATTATTCTAATTTCAAAATCGATTGTATCGTTGCGTACAGCTACTTCAACTGGGTTGATACGTGCCGCAAGATACCCGTTGTTTTGGTATAGGTTTGTTAGGTCGTTTGCTTCGGGATCTGTTTCGTCTGCGATGCGTTCTTGCAGTAAAATACCGTTGTAAACTTCACCTTTTTGTATTCCTAAAACTTGGCGTAGCTGGCCGTCTGTAAAAACGCTATTTCCAATAAATCTAATATCGCCAAAATAGTATTTATCGCCCTCTTCTAAGGTAATATCTAGCGCAACGGTCTCGTCATTTAAAACACGAATTGAGTCGTTTATAATGCGTGCATCGCGGTAGCCGTTAGACTTGTATTTGGTTAAAATATTTTCTCGATCTTCTTCAATGCCTTCTTCGGTATATTTTGATCGTTTCCAAAAACGAAATAGACTTTTCTTTTTCGTTTTTTTCATGGCGCGTTTTAATTTGCTGTCGGAAAAATCTTCATTTCCTTTAAAATTGATAGACGCAATTTTTACACGTTCTCCCTTGTCTATTGAAATAGTCATATCGCGCGATTCTTCTACGCCTAACGAGTCTATTTTGGGAGTGGTGGTAATTTTAACCTGGGTATTAAAGAAACCATCTTCTTTAAACTTATTTGTAATATAGTTTTTGGTAGTGGTTATAAGGTTTTCGGTAATCTTTGCGCCTGGCTTAAGATCATTGTCTTTAATGATTTCTTTCTTTTTAGCTTTTCTAATTTTATCACCTTCAATAACTACTTCGTTAAGTTTGGGCAATTCAACAATATAGAGTTCTAAATCTGCTTTGTCTCCATCTATATTGGTAACGTAAAAAGCGATATCGCTAAATAGGTTTTGCTCCCAAAGCTTTTTTGTTACTTGGCTTAATTTTTCGCCTGGAATGTAGATGCGGTCTCCTTTTTTAAGACCTGTAAATGCAATTACGGTTTGCTCATTAAAGTTTTGAGCCCCGGTTACAGTTATGTTGTTTATTGTGTATTTTCTACCGCTGTCAAGTTCTTTTTGTTGCGCGTGTAATGAAAAAACGGAAAGTATTGTAAATAAAAAAATACAATAAGATTTTCTGTATAATTGCAATAGGAAACTATTGTTTAAGTTGTTCACTGGTTTTTCCAAATCTTCTTTCTCTGTTTTGATAATTTATTATAGCTTCAAAAAGATGGTTTTTAGTATAATCCGGCCAAAGTGTTTCAGTAAAATACAATTCGGCGTATGCTATTTGCCAAAGTAGAAAATTACTAATACGCTGCTCGCCACTGGTGCGGATTAACAAATCTACATCTGGTAAATTTTGCGTGTAAAGATGATTATTTATTACCGTTTCATCAATATCGTGCGGCGAAATTAGGTTATTTTTAACTTTAACACTAATCTCTTTAATTGTTTTTATTATTTCTTCTCTCGATCCATAACTTAATGCCAGTGTTACGGTCATGCGTTTGTTGTTTTTTGAAGCTTCAATTACGTTTAATAGTTCGTTTTGAGCTCTTTTAGGAAGCGCATCGAGATTGCCAATGGCATTTAGTTTAATATCGTTTTCTTGTAAGGTGGTAATCTCTTGCTTTAATGCCGAAACTAAAAGTTTCATCAATAAATCTACTTCAATTTTTGGTCGGTTCCAATTTTCGGTAGAAAAAGCATATAGGGTTAAATAGGGGATGCCAATTTCTGCACATCCTTCAATTATTTCGCGTACAGCTTTTGAGCCATTTTCATGCCCTTTGTATCTAAATAGACCTTTTTGTTTTGCCCAGCGCCCATTACCGTCCATAATTATGGCTAAATGCTCTGGCAGTTTATTTAAATTTATTTGGTCTTTCAAATTCATTTACTAATTAAAAATTGCAATAGCAAGGTTTTCTTCCGAAGGCAAAAGTAATAGTTATACCAGTGAATACATACCAATCGTCGCTATTTGTATTCCCAAACTTTAAACTTTGATCGTCGGCAAGATCTTTTACGGGGTTACTACCGTCTAGATTATCGGTAAATGTGTATCGCGCTCCAATTTCAAAACCTACCATAGCGTTTACACCTATATTTGCTTTATAGCCAACAACCATGGGTATTGCAACGCTTCCTGCTTTATCGTATTCTGTTATAATATCTCCTCTTTTATAGAGCGCATCGTACCAAAAATAAGTTAAGCCGGTGTATAAATAGGGAGTAGAAATAGATCGTTGGCTGTGCACGTTAAATTCCCAAAAGGTGTATTCTAACCCTAAAGATATTTCTTTAATAGTATTTTGAAAAGAATAACCGCGTTGATTTCTTCGGCTGTTGTTGCTTTTTAAGTCATCGCCTTCTATCTTTGCTACCATTAAAGACCCTCTAAAAGCGTGTCTTGTGCTTCTGTTCCATTTTACCAATCCGCCAATTGCCAGGGTATTTGGGTTTATAAAATTTGTTTTCCCAACATCGCCAATATAATTTGCCCCTCCTATTAAACCTCCTATTTCATAGGTTTGGGAGTACGTAAAAAAAGTTGTGGAGAGTATTAAAAATACAGTCGCGAAATACTTCATATAAATTAAAAAGTTTGCAAATATAACAATAAACTTGTCTTTACATTAGCGTAAGTTTATTTGTCTTTGATGATTAACAAAATTTGATAGATTTTATTGTTTAGTTGCGTTTATCTTCTCCCCATAAAAGTTTTTTTCGAAGGGTTTTTATAAAACTGTCGTCGTGTAGTTGAAGTAATTTTATCGTGAATGGGGCTTTTTTAATAATAATTTGAGTTTCGTTTTCTAAGGTTGCAATGCGCGAATCCATAGAGACTAAAAATGTTTTTTCTCTTCCCGAAACTTTTAAAGAAACCGTGCTGCAATCTGGTATTACCAAAGGTCGTGCATTTAAATTATGCGGCGCAATGGGGGTGAGCACAAAACTGTTGGTTTGCGGATCAATTATTGGGCCTCCACAACTTAAAGAATAACCCGTAGAACCCGTAGGAGTGGCAATTATTAAACCGTCAGACCAGTATGATGTAAGGTATTTGTTGTTAACCAAAGTTTCAACTTTTATCATAGACGTGGTGTTGCGTCTATTTACAGCTACTTCGTTTAATGCAAAATTTAAAGGGGCAATTTCTTTGCTCTTCGGAAATGTTTCAACCGTTAATAAGCTTCTTTCCGAAATAGTGTATTCTCCTTCCAAAATTTGGTTAAGGCTGGCTGTCATTTCTTCTTTTTGAATGGTTGCCAAAAACCCGAGACGCCCCGTGTTGATTCCTACTATAGGAATACCTAAATCTGTAACAAAAGTTACTGCTTTTAAAATAGTACCATCGCCACCAATACTAAAAAAATAATCGAAACTTTTGTCTAACTTGGTAAAGGTTGAAAATTCCGAAAAGCTTTTTGTAATATCTTGGTTTTTGTTAATAATGTTTAAAAAATTGGCTTCAATATGCACGTCTGCATCTCTTTCCTGTAGTGCATTTAATAACATCTGAATGTAAACTTCAGAGTTTTCGTGGTAAAACTGTCCGTAGATGCCTATTTTCATTTAGTGTATTTTAGTCGCAAACGTTGTGTTTTCTATTGCTGAAATTTATGCCAAATTGCTTGGCGGCAATTGCAGTTGTTTAAATATTTAAATACTTATCGAGATAATCTGATCGTTGTTTTAAATCTTCTAAAAATTTATCTTCTTCGTGCTGACTTACCACATTGTAATTGTATCGTCTAAAGGTTTGAACAATACTATTCATGCCTGTGTGCCCAATTTTTAAGGTAACTTGTACCAAATCATTCTCTATTTTTGAAATAAACACGCCAAAAATACGGGTGCCGTTTGATTCTACAATTTGGCAAATTTCACTAAACGAATAATCTTGATTGTCTTTTTCAACAACAATAATTCCTCCCGTTTCATTTAAAAAGGGAGTATTGTTAAAAAGGCTCATTATATCGCCCAATTCATAATAACCCAAATACTTATTATCGGCTCCTAAAACTGGCATAATATTGCTGTTGTTTAATGCAAAAGCCTCAAGAATATCTAGCCAATTGGTGTCTTCGAGCACGTGAAAGGGCTCCAGTGTGTATTGAAAATCGCTTAACAATTTTGTATTGTCAAAACAGTACGCATCATTTTCAGAAACACAACCTATAAAATGCCCATCTTTTTCAACGGGTACGTGCGAATAGGTAAGCTGATTAAAAATAATTTGCACATCTTTTATCTTAGCCGAAACATCAAACGGCTCAATGTCGTTTATTATGTAATTTAGGGTTTCCATTACAATTTATTTTAATTGCAAATTACTTAAAATAAAGGTTCGCTCACGTCGCGAAGGTTTGTATTTTTGTTAAAAATCTTTCCTGAAAAGGCGAAAATGTTAAAATTTCACTCCGCTTGTGAGTGTTTCTTTTAAAACTGAAAAAGCAAAACTTTATTTAAAATATTAAAATGACAAAATTAAGTGTAAATATTAATAAAATTGCCACCCTTCGTAACGCTCGCGGTGGGAATGTGCCCAATCTGTTAAAAGTGGCAAAAGATATTGAATCCTTTGGGGCGCAAGGAATTACAATTCATCCAAGACCAGACGAACGTCATATACGATATCAAGATGCGTACGATTTAAAATCGATAGTTACTACCGAATATAATATTGAGGGCAATCCTATGGATAATTTCACCAAAATGGTGTTAGAAGTTAAACCTACGCAGGTAACCTTGGTGCCCGATGCGGTAGATGCTATAACCTCAAATGCCGGATGGGATACAGTAAAGCACAAAGATTATTTAAAAGAGATAATCGCCGAATTTAAACAAAACGGTATTCGAACCTCAATTTTTGTAGACCCCGTTTTAAAAATGATTGAAGGCGCTGCCGAAACAGGAACAGACCGTATTGAGCTTTACACCGAAGAATTTGCGACCCAATATTCGCAAGGAAATAAAGAAGCGATTAAACCTTATACCGAATGCGCTATTCTCGCAAATAAATTAGATTTAGGGATTAATGGGGGGCACGATTTATCGTTGGAAAATATTAAGTTTTTTAAAGAAAACATCCCAAATTTATTAGAAGTAAGTATTGGGCATGCCCTTATAAGCGAAGCCCTTTACGATGGATTAGAAAAGGTTATTGCAGGGTATTTAAAAAAATTAAAATCATGATTTTACACTCCCAAATAGTTGGCTCTGGACAAGCTTTTGTTATTCTACACGGTTTTTTAGGCATGAGCGATAATTGGAAAACTTTAGGCAATCAGTGGGCCGAAGACGGTTACGAGGTGCATCTTGTAGACCAACGAAATCACGGTAGAAGTTTTCATAGCGATGATTTTTCATATAAAATCATGACCGAAGATTTAATGAATTACTGCAAAGAACACAATCTTACAAATATCATTTTACTGGGGCATTCCATGGGTGGAAAAGTAGCTATGCAGTTTGCAGTAATGTACCCACAAATGGTTTCAAAATTAATCGTGGCCGATATTGGTCCAAAGGCTTATCCATCGCATCATCAAGATATTTTAAAAGCGCTTGCTTCATTAGATTTTTCAACTATTAAATCGAGAGGCGATGCCGAAGAGGCGCTTGCTAAATACATTAAAGATAAAGGCACGCGACTATTTTTGCTTAAAAATTTGTACCGAAAAAGTAAAGATGAATTTGCACTTAGAATCAACTTGCCTGTTTTGTCTAACAAGGTTGATGAAATTGGTAAATCGCTAGGCGAAAATTATACTTTTGATGGGGATACGCTATTTCTTAAAGGCGAAAATAGTGGCTATATTGAGTCTATGGATGAAATTTTAATAAAAAAACACTTTCCAAAGGCTACTGTTAAAACAATTTCAAAAGCAGGTCATTGGCTTCACGCAGAAAATCCGAAAGAATTTTATGAAAATGTTATGAATTTTATATAATATTGTAAAAGGGTTTCTTATGCGTGCATAATAAATCGATAAAAATCAATTCTTTACAAAAATTAACTTAATTAAATAATTATGAAAAAAGTATTAGTACTTGCCGCATTTGTCCTTGCAAGCGCGGTGACCTATGCGGGTGGGTACCGTGTAAGTTTACAAGGTAACAAGTCTTTGGCAATGGGTCATACAGGCGTAGCTGTTGTAAACAATAGTGAAGCAGTATTTTTTAATCCAGCTGCCTTGGTTTATTCTGAAAATAAATTTAGTGTTGCTGTTGGGGTTCACGGAGTGTTTTCGAACATTGCGTATCAAAATACCGAAACAGGAGCTAACGCACGAAGTGATAGCCCTATGGGGACACCCTTTTACGCATACGCTTCATACCAAGCAACAGATTGGTTAGCCTTTGGCTTAGGGGTTTATACACCTTATGGTAGTACGGTAGAGTATGAAGATGACTGGTCGGGTTCGCATTTGGTAAACAATATAGATTTGGCTGCTATTTACGTTCAGCCTACTGTTTCGGTTAAAGTTAATGACAAGTTGAGTTTTGGAGGTGGGCCAATATATGTTACTGGTTCAGTAAATTTTAATCGTAACTTAAACCGTACGCTAACAGATCTTGACGGAAATCGTTCAAACGTAACTATAGATGCTTCCGGAGTAAACAGCTGGGGGTGGGTTGCGAGTACTATGTTTAATGTAACCGATAATTTACACATTGGTGCTACATATAGATCTGAAATTATTTTAGAAGCCGAAGAAGGAACAGCCGAATTTGAAAATATACCGAATTCACCTTTAACTCCGTTTGAAAATACAGGAATTACTGCAAGTATGCCATTACCAGCCGAAATGACGGTAGGTATGTCTTACAGCTTTTGTGAAAAGTGGATGTTTGCTTTCGACTTTAACCGTACCTTTTGGAGTGTATACGAATCGTTAGATATCGACTTTGAAAATCCTGCGATTCCAGATTCTAAAAATGCTCGTAACTATAAAAACTCTTCAGTATACCGTTTTGGAATGCAATACGAAGCCACAAAAATGTTTACGCTAAGAGCTGGATATTACTTTGATGAAACACCAGTTCGTCCGGGGTATTTTGCACCAGAAACACCGCGTAACGACAGTAATAACTTTACTGCCGGTCTTACTGTAAACTTAGGTGAAAGACTGCAAATAGATGCTTCATTCCTATATTCACACTTTAAGGAAGTTAATGCATCATACGACTATTACTTTGAAAATGGTCAAGCTGTTCCATTTAAAGGAACTTACAAAACCAATGCATTTGTTCCTGGTTTAGGTCTTACTTATAAATTATAATCGCAAAAAATCTTAAAGATGAAAAATATATTAAAATATACATTCGCAGTTTTGGCTGTTGGCTTTGTAAGCTGCGAACCAGAATTTGATACTCCTGTAACAGAGCAGGGCTTTTATACAAGTGGCTCTGCAGATCTTTCAAAATATGTTTCGGTAGGTAATTCGTTAACAGCAGGATATGCAGACGGTGCGCTTTATAAAATGGGACAAGAACACAGTTTTCCAAACATTATGGCGCAACAATTTGCATTTGCGGGTGGCGGTGATTTTTCACAACCTTTAATGAACGATAATCTTGGTGGATTATTAATGGGCGGTACGCAAATAGCCGAAAATAGATTTGTTTTAGCTGTAGATGCCAACGGAAATCCTGGTCCGGTAAGGTTAGAAGGAGCGCCTACTACCGATATTACTAATAAATTAACCGGTCCATTTAATAACGTTGGTGTGCCCGGTGCAAAAAGTTTCCACCTTGTGGCACCAGGCTATGGTAATTTAGCTGGAGTAGCTAATGGTGCAGCAAACCCGTACTATGTACGTTTTGCAAGTAGTGATAATGCTACCGTGCTAGAAGATGCTACTTCGCAAAGCTATACTTTCTTTAGTCTTTGGATTGGTAATAATGATATTTTAAGTTATGCTACCTCAGGAGGTGTTGGTGTTGACCAAACTGGGAACTTCGATCCAACTACCTATGGTGGTAACGATATTACAGATCCAAATGTTTTTGCATCTGTTTACAGTCAACAAGTTGAAGCACTTACCGCAAATGGTGCAAAGGGTGTTCTGGTTAATATTCCCGAAGTAACCTCACTACCTTACTTTACTACCGTGCCAACGCAATCAATTCCTTTAGATGCTGCAACAGCTGGAGCTTTAAATGCACAGTTTGGTGCTTATAACACACAGGTATTACCAGGGTTGGTGCAAATGGGGGTAATCTCGCCAGAAGAAGCTGCCTTGCGTATGGTAAACTTTTCGGAAGGTGTAAACTTCCCAATTATGACAGACGATGACCTTACAGATTTAACCGATATTTTACAAGGAGCGCCATTTAGCTTACCTGCTGAATTGGCTGCACTTTTAGGGCAGTTACGTCAAGTTAATAATGATGATTTGGTTGTACTAACGGCCTCTTCTGTATTAGGAAGCACTCCAGATCCAAACAATCCACAAGGCGTTGTTGGGGTTTCAATTCCACTTGCCGATCAATACGTGTTGGCTAAGTCTGAACAAGATCGCGTTACAGCGGCAAGTGTTGCATACAACGCAACTATTGAAGCTTTGGCAAACTCAAAAGGTTTGGCGTTTGTAGATGCAAGAGCTGCCTTATCGCGCTTAGCTAATGGTGGTCTACCTTACGATGGTGGGGTTCTTACTTCAGCCTTTGTTACAGGAGGAGCTTTTTCATTAGACGGCGTTCATCCATCGCCAAGAGGATATGCTTATACGGCTAACCTTATTATTGATGCGATAAACAATACATATGATGCTACTATTCCGGTAGTAAACGTAGGAGATTATCCTACAGTAATGGCAACAAACAATTAAATTTTAAATTGTATTTGTATAAAACCGCCCTCAATCGAGGGCGGTTTTTTTATTATATTTACTACAATTCTTTATTTACTTCTTAAATTTAATTGATGAAACTTATTTTAAAACTGCTACTTACAGCATTGGCTGTAATAATACTAGCAAATATTTTACCCGGCATTAGTGTAGATGGTTATTTTTCGGCCATAATTGTTGCAATTGTTTTAGCCTTTTTGCGATTAATTGTAAAACCAATTTTGGTGATTTTAACCTTGCCAATAACCATTGTTACCTTTGGGCTCTTTCTACTAATAATTAACGCTATCATAGTTTTAATGGCTGGTTATTTTGTGGGTGGATTTACAGTGGCATCTATTTGGTGGGCTTTGTTATTTAGTTTGCTATTATCTTTTTTTCAATCCATTCTTTTTTCCCTTATAAAAGAAGACTAATAAATTGCTGAACAACAGTTTGTAAATGTTTGTTGAGTTCTGCAAAAAGCTGTACTTTTGCAACCCGAAATTCAGAAGAAAATGAACATTACAAAAAAAGACATCGATAACCTAAATGCTGTACTTACAGTTGAGGTTTCTAAAGACGATTATTCAGCTAAGGTTGAAAAAGTATTAAAAGATTATAGAAAATCTGCCAATATTCCAGGTTTTAGAAAAGGACACATTCCTATGGGAATGGTTAAAAAACAGTATGGTAAGGCTGTTTTGGTTGAAGAGGTAAACAAAATACTTCAAGACGCGCTTCAAAAGTATTTAACCGAAGAAAAACTAGATATTCTTGGCAATCCACTTCCTAAAAACGAAGCTGAAATTAATTGGGACACCGATGATTATTCTTTTGAATTTGAATTGGGTCTTGCACCAGAATTTACTGTTGATTTAAAAGAAAACGAAATAGTACATTACAAAATCGTAGCCGATGATAAAATGCTCGATAACCAAGTAAAGACTATTCGCAAGCAGTACGGTAAGTTAATTTCTAAAAATGAAGTTGAAAAAGGTGACGAAATTACCGGTACTTTTACTTCAACTGAAAAAGAAATTGAAAAGAAAACGACCCTTTCTACCGAAGATGTTGCAGGTAAAAAACAACTAAATAGTTTGTTGGGCGCAAAAGTTGGCGATACGGTTACCCTAAAAACAAAAGGGATGTTTGCCGATGATCGTGACAATCAAAAACACTTTGGTGTTGAGCACGACGAAGCACACGGTTTAGATATTGAAGTTTCTTTTAAAATTGAAGAAGTGAACACTCGCGAAATGGCCGAATTAAACCAAGAGTTGTTCGATAAGTTATTTGGTGAAGGCGTTGTTACTTCCGAAGAAGAATTAAAGGCAAAAATTAAAGAAGACGCCGAAGGGCAGTTTGCACAACAAAGCGACCAAAAGTTGTTGAATGATGTGGTTGAATCTTTAATTGAAAACACCAAATTTGATCTTCCAAAAGAATTTTTACAACGTTGGATCGCAATGACTGGCGAAAAAAGACTTTCTGAAGAAGAAGCAAAAGCTGAATACGAAAAAAGTGAAAAAGGACTTCGTTATCAATTAATTGAAGGAAAAATTCGTACCGATAACAATTTGCAAGTAACTTTTGACGAGCTTAAAGAACACGCCCGAAATATGATTAAGGCGCAAATGGCACAGTTTGGGCAAGCAAATCCTTCAGATGAAGAATTAGACTCAATTGCGGCACGTATTCTTTCAAATAAAGAAGAAGTAGAGCGTTTAAACGAGCAGCTAAATACAGCGAAATTATTAGATTTCTTTAAGGAAAATGCAAAATTGAAGACTAAAGAAATTACATACGATAAATTCATTAAAGAAGCCTACGCATAATTCAGCGAAGAAATAGTTATCTTTAGGCGTTGAATTTTATAATTTAACGCCTTTTTAATTCGCACAAAAGTGGCGGTTAAGGGCTTTCCTAATTAACTTTCGTATTTAAATAAAAAAGGAACACACATTTATGAATTACAGTAACGAATTTAGAAACTTTGCTATAAAAGATCAAGGAATAAACAATATGTACTACGATAAAATAATTAGTAGTATGTACCCTACAAACCTTACCCCAAATATTATTGAAGAACGCCAGATGAACGCCGTAGCTATGGATGTTTTTTCGCGTTTAATGATGGACCGTATCATCTTTTTAGGTACCGGAATTAACGATCAAGTGGCAAATATTGTACAAGCCCAATTACTGTTTTTGGCAAGTGCAGATGCAACTCGCGATATTCAAATATATATAAACTCTCCAGGAGGTAGTGTTTATGCCGGGTTGGGTATTTATGATACCATGCAATTTATAAAGCCAGACGTTGCAACAATTTGTACAGGTATGGCGGCTTCAATGGCTGCAGTACTTTTATGTGCCGGCGAAAAAGGAAAACGAAGCGGGTTAAAACACTCGCGCGTAATGATTCACCAACCTTTAGGTGGAGCACAAGGACAGGCAAGTGATATTGAAATTACAGCCCGCGAAATTCTTACTTTAAAAGAAGAGCTTTACCAAATTATTGCTAAACACTCGGGCCAAACCTACGAAAAGGTTTACGAAGATAGCGACCGCGATTACTGGATGAAAGCAGACAAAGCTTTGGAGTACGGAATGATTGACGAAATATTGAGTAGAAGCTAAAAAAAGACGTTTGAAAAAAGATAATATGTCGAAAGAAGATTTAGAATGTTCATTTTGTGGCCGTAAAAAGGCAGAAACCAATTTGCTTATTGCAGGATTGGACGCCCATATTTGCGATCGCTGTATTGAACAAGCCCACGGAATAGTAGTCGAAGAGGCTTTGCACGCGGGTAATACTGAGTTGTCTAAGGATTTAATGCTGAAAAAACCAAAACTCATTAAAGCCTTTTTAGACGAATATGTAATTGGCCAAGAGTTTACTAAAAAGGTGATGTCTGTAGCCGTTTACAATCACTATAAACGATTGCTGCAACCTAAAAGCGAAGACGATATTGAAATTCAAAAAAGTAATATTGTAATCGTTGGGCAAACCGGGACAGGTAAAACGCTAATTGCAAAAACTATTGCAAAAATGCTAAACGTGCCGCTAGCAATTGTCGACGCCACCGTTTTAACCGAAGCCGGTTACGTGGGTGAAGATGTTGAAAGTATTTTAACACGTTTGTTACAAGCAGCAGACTACAACCTTGAAAAAGCCGAAAACGGAATTGTATTCATTGATGAAATAGACAAGATTGCCCGTAAAAGCGATAATCCTTCAATCACCCGCGATGTAAGTGGTGAAGGCGTGCAACAGGCATTATTAAAACTTTTGGAAGGAACAACTGTTAATGTGCCGCCTAAAGGAGGCAGAAAACACCCAGACCAAAAATTTATTGAAGTAAATACCGAAAATATTTTATTTATTGCAGGTGGTGCTTTTGATGGTATTGAGCGTCATATTTCTAAGCGTTTAAATATGCAAGCTGTTGGTTTTTCAGCATCGTTAAAGGAAAACCAAATGGAGAAAGACAATATGCTTAAATATATAATCCCAAAAGATTTAAAAGATTTTGGGCTTATTCCTGAGATTATTGGACGTCTTCCGGTGCTTACGTATATGAACCCGTTAGATAAAGCAACCTTGCGTTCCATCCTTACCAAACCTAAAAACGCTATTATTAAACAGTACAAAAAACTGTTTGAAATGGACGGGATCGATTTTAAAATTACCGATGAGGCTCTAGATTTTATAGTTGAACAAGCTATAGATTACAAACTTGGTGCCCGTGGCCTTCGCTCCTTGTGTGAAGCTGTTTTAACCGATGCCATGTACGAAATGCCTGGAACAGATGAAAAAACTATTCACGTTACCAAAGAATACGCAGAGGAAAAATTAAACAAATCAACCCTTAAAAAGTTGAAAGCGGTTTCGTAATCTTGTTAAATAAGAAAGCACTAAAATCCTAGAAAATTTCTCTGGGATTTTTTTTGTTATTAAAAACTTAAGGGGAAATTTATTTGTCGTTCCAATAATTTATTTCATTTAAGCAAAACCATAACTCCCCAATTAGAAGTATAATTTAAACTTTTAATGTTATGAAACAAAGCACCCCCCCCCCTCGAAGAATAGTGTTTTTACTATTTTTTATGATTGCCTGCGCTGCCACGGCGACCGTTTGGGCCGACAATGATAATTCGCTGGACAGTTGGTCTTCGAGCGGTAGCACTTTGGTCTTCCATTATATGAACAAAAATTTTGATTCGGTCATTGATTTTAGGTTCACGATTACCGATGAGTGCGGCAACCAAGTATTTACCCCTGTACGTTTCATTATTGTTGAAGATGGGGGACGATCCCAACCCATAGAGAGTTTTGTGGTCTATCCCGTTCCTGCAAAGGATATGATAACCATTACCAATACCCAAAGCGAAACTCACGCAATTGGTGCTGTGTTGTACGATATGTTTGGACAGAAAAAAGCAGCAAGCCACACTATGAGCAACAATACCATAATCTTTGACGTCGATAATATACCTGAAGGCATCTATATCCTCAAGATTTATGGAAACAAAGGAATTCAGGCAACAAAACACATAAAAATAGAAAGATAATTTTTAAAAATGAAAAAATGAAAAAATGAAAAAATGAAAAAAAAGATGATATTAAAACTGTTTGTAATATTCGCTTTAATGGCCACTGCCTGCAACAAGGATGATGATAATAAAGATGAACAAGAATGTGTTAAAGAAGAGAACTTTTTTGAGGCGGAATTTAATGGTGAGACTATAGAGCCGCATTATGCCCAAGGCGGAGGATTTGGTTTGTATACATTAAATTTTCAGCGATGTCCCTCCAATGATAACAATTGGAATTTATCAGTTAACACTGATGCTAACAGAAGTTTATTTATCTATCTAATAGGTGTAAATTCTACAGGAAATTATATTCTTACTTCTGGTGATCCAAACCATGTTGCAATACAATGTTTTGAATCTAACTCAATATATATTTTGGATGAAACGACATATACCTATTCGTTTATTAGTTCCTCCAATGGAACTATTGAAATTACGGAGTACGACAGTGGGTATGGAATACTTGTGGGCACTTTTAGCGCTGAAATGGTAAGTACTGCCGATCCTACTGTAAAGAAAACTATAACCGGAGCGTTCAATCTTAATAAATCTACCTTGGATAATACGCAAAGACCTTGTTGGCTTTAATAAAGTTTCAATAATATTTTTTAAAAACATCCCGCTAACTAAAAGCAAAAACCTCGAGAAGATTATCCTCGAGGTTTTCTTTATGTGGGTTAGTTAGTTTTCTATGGTGTTGCAAAAATAGTTTTGTTTTTTTTCGGCAAAATTTTGTTTTGCATATTCTCTTTTTTGCTTTTTAGATTGTACCCCGCTACATCCTCAGTTTTTATTGCTGTTGTGGTAGCACATGACGGTAATAACACAGAGAAAGTAATAAATAATGCGATGTAAAACTTGCTTTTCATTTTTTAATAATCTGTAAATTTTATATTACAAAAGTACATAGTAAAGCAATCGCTTATAACACTTTTAGTTGAACGTCGGGGAAATTCGATAAAATACAAGGCGACATTTTTTTAGTCGACGAACAGAATAATATTCTCGATATGCTGTAAATTTCTTTTGTTAAAGAAATGTGAAAAACGTGTTAAGAGGGCTTGTTTAAAATTAAAAGCTCTTCCAAAAAATCGCGAGTGTTTGAGAGGCGAGGTACTTTATGTTGGCCACCCAATTTGTTTTTATTTTTCAACCAATCATAAAACAAATTTTCGCGTGCGGGATGTACTTTTGGGGCATTTAGCGTTGTATTGTTAAAGCGCTTTGCTTCGTAATCGCTATTTACTTCCTGTAATGCCAAATCTAAAAGATTGGAAAAAACACCTAAGTCTTTTGGGGCTTTTTTAAATTCAATAATCCACTCGTGGGCACCTTTTTCCTTACCATTCATAAATACTGGTGCCGCCGTATAATCTACAATTTGAGAATTGGTTTGTTGTGAAACTTTTCGCAAAGCGGTTTCGGCATTTTCAATAATCAATTCTTCCCCAAAAACATTTATGTGGTGTTTGGTTCTGCCAGTTACTTTTATACGGTACGGATTTGTGGAAGTAAAACGCACGGTGTCGCCAATTTTATAGCGCCAAAGCCCCGCATTGGTGGTAATTATGATAGCGTAATTTTTTCCTTCTTCAACTTCGCTTAACGGAATTACTTTTTCTTCTGGGCTACCATAGCAATCCATCGGGATAAATTCATAAAAAATTCCGTAGTCCAGCATAAGTAATAATTCTTTATTTTCATTGCGATCTTGGATGGCAAAAAACCCTTCCGAAGCATTATAGATTTCATAATACCTAAAATCATTTTTAGGTAACAATTTATCGTATTGATCTATATACGGATCAAAATTTACCCCTCCGTGAAAGTAAACTTCTAAGTTTGGCCAAACCTCAAACAAATTGCTCTTGCCTGTGGTTTCCATTACATTATTCAGCAAAACCAGCATCCACGAAGGTACGCCTGCCAAACTAGTTACATTTTCCTTTATTGTTTCATTTACAATAGCCTGCATCTTGGTTTCCCAATCGCCCATTAGCGAAACCTCATTGCTCGGCGTGCTACTATACTCTGCCCAAAAAGGCATATTGTCTATTAATATTGCCGAAAGATCGCCAAATACAGTTCCGTTTTCTTGGTAAAGTTGTTTACTGCCCCCCAGTCGTAAGCTTTTTCCTAAAAATAATTGAGCATCGGGATTGTTGTTGAGGTACATGCACAGCAAATCTTTGCTTGCTGCATAGTGGCAATTCTCCAAAGAATCATTGGTAACGGGTATAAACTTACTTTTGGCATTGGTTGTTCCACTAGATTTTGCAAACCATTTTATTGGGGTTGGCCAAAAAATATTGCTCTCACCCTTTCGAGCGCGTTCAATTTGAGGTTCGTTTTCTTCGTAAGTAGTAACGGGTAACCTATCGGCAAATTCTCGGTAGGTTTTAATAGATGCAAAATCGTATTGCGTGCCAATCTCTGTGTGTTTTGCTTTTTGAAGTAAATTTAAAAGTAGTTCTTCCTGAACTTCAATAGGATACTTTAAAAAAAGGTCTATTTGATGAAATCTTTTCTTTAAAAACCAAGAAGCAACGGAATTTACAAAGGGGATTGGCATATTTTTCTGCTATCTTTATGGTATAAAAATAACATTTTTATAATTACAAAAATTCCTTTTTTTGAACACCTTTTCACAATTAAGTTCTTAAAAAGAAAATTGCCATAAAACTATTTATTTAAATGAATTACGAAGGAGTGCTTACAAAAATGCAAACCGAAAACGGTTCGCCTATTCAATATTACTTAATTTTTGAAAATGATTTTTTAAACGTAAATCAGTTACTCAACAAAACTGTAGCGATTAATTTTTTGCGTTACCAGTGTTTAAATTGCAAACTCGAAAAGAAAATATATCGCCAAGGTTTTTGTTACGATTGTTTTTTTGAAATTCCCCAAGCAGCAGCTTGGATAATTAATCCCGAATTAAGTCAGGCACATTTAGATATTGAAGACCGCGACTTAGAATACGAAAAAAAAGTGCAGTTGCAACCGCATATTGTTTACCTTGCCAATAGTAGTAGCGTAAAAGTAGGGGTGACGCGAAAAACCCAAATACCCACGCGATGGATAGATCAAGGTGCCCACGAAGCTATTGAAATTGTTGAGGTCCCAAATAGATATCTGGCGGGTATTACTGAAAAAGCTTTAAAAGAGCACGTGAGCGATAAAACCAATTGGCGTACCATGCTTAAAAATGAAATTGAAGATGAAGACTTAGTCACGTGGCGAGATAAATTAAAACAATACATTCCGCAAGAGGCAATTGAATATTATTTAGAAAATAACGCAGAAACAAACTTACATTTTCCCGTATTGTCGTATCCCAAAAAGCCCAAATCGTTAAATCTTACAAAAACTCCTTTTTACCAAGGCGTTTTAAAAGGAATTAAAGGGCAGTATTTAATTTTTGAAGACAATACTGTGTTTAACGTTAGAAGTAACGAAGGGAACGTGGTTTCAATTTCGGTTAAGTAGCTAATTTCCAGTAGTTATACTGTCAGCTTTTTTCTTTTTACCCCCTAAAATTCCACCGAGTACGTCTTTTATTATTTGCGTGTTTTGTTGCTTGGTGGTTTGTTGTTGATTGTTAGTATTTGTATTAGTTTTTGTAGTGTCGGTTTTGGTGGTGTTTCCGGTTAAAACATCTTCTAAAATTCCGGTGCCTTTGTCAATAAGTCTATCTTTTTGTTTTTCTATAAGCTTTTTAGTTAAAGCGTTTATAGCTGTTTGGGTATTTACTGAAATATTCGGGTTTGAAAAACTTCCTTTTAAATTAACTGGAATCGCCACGCTGGTGGCAGCAGCCTCTTGCGGGTCTAATTTTTGAAGAAGTTTGGTAACTTCGCTCCCTAAATACCTCGCGGGAACATCTAAAGTTAGGTTGTAATCTATCGATTTGTCCAAGCCGTGAGTACCCTGAACGGCAACATCAATTCCCTTTACATCAAAATTAAATGGTTTTACTTCAATTTTTCCATTGTTGAAATTGAAATTGGTACTTACATCGCGAAGACTAAGTCTGTCGATATTTAAAAAAGAAACTTTATTGCCCAAAGCCGAAAGTAATGGCGTTTTTTGTGGATCAACTTCGGTGGTAATTATTTGCGCCAAGGCAGTACCGGCAAGCGTTGAGAGCTTAGGAGATAAATCTTTTGTAAGTTCGCCATTTAATTCAAATTTAGTGTTTAGGCTTCCGTGCAAGGCTTTGGCAATAGGAACCAAAAACTTAAACATTTCGAGATTTTCAAAAGATTGATCGATATCAATTTTACTCAAGTCTAAATCTATCGCAAAGGTAGGGGTTGCTTTTTGTGTTGAAACATTCCCCGATAAGGCGATATTTCCGCCAAAAATATCTGAGGTAAAATTATTGATGGTAATAGCTTCGTTTACAATTACCGCATTGCCTTTTGCATTGTGGAGGGTAAGATTGTCATAAACAACTTTTTTGGCTTCAAAATCTAAAATTGCATCTAAAAAATCTGGGATTTTTACACTTTCGGCAGATGCTGTTTTTTGCGAATTTCCATTGGTTTTGCCCGTTTTATTTGCGGTTGTTTGGGTTTTTGAGGTTTTAAAGTCGTTTAGGTTAAAAGTATTCGATTTTACTCCAAACCTACCTTTTAAATCTTGGTTGCCCATTAAAAACGGAATAAGATTTTTTATGTTTCCCGAAGCTTGTATATCGGTTTGTCCCGTGGTGGCGTTTAGATTGTTTAGGGTTATAACACCGGGTTTTAACGCAAGACTGGCCGTTGATACTTTTAAATCATTTTTAAATCCTGCGTCGTAATTAAAATTGGTTAAACTCGCCGTACCACGAGCGTTTATTTTATCGTACCGTTCTTTTTCTACAGCGTCCATATCAAAATTTGCTATGACATCTGCTTTAAAAATTCCGCTGAGGTTTTGAGACATAGCTACGGGCAAAACCTTTTCGATATTTGCCAAATTTAGGGTACCTTTTATTTCAAGATTTACCAGAGGATTTTCGGTCATGTTTTTAATACTGCCGTTTGCACTAAACGGTTCATTATCAATTTTAAAAGTAAACGTTGAAATGTTTAAATAGGTGTCTTTTAACAAGCCAGTTTCATTTAATAACTGTGCGTTAATAGTAATGTTTTCAACTGTTTTTGGTAAATCTGGATATTTAAACGAAGCATTGTTGCTAGCAATTTTTATATCCATGGTTGGAATGTGGGTGTCGTCTATTATGCCTTGCAATTTGCCATTTACCGTAAAATTTCCCGTGGTGTTTACATTGCTTATTTCTTTAACATAAGCCTTGGGAATTACAGCTAAAAAGTTTTTAAAGTCTGAAGAAGGGGTTTTAAAAGTTAGGTCAATTTCGTTGTTATTTTCGTTTACTTTTACAAAACCTTCAAAAGTTAACGGAAGCTCGTTAATCTTTGCGATATTTTCAAGAAAGGTGTATTTCTGGTTTTTTAAATCCATTTTAAAAATAGCGTCCAGTGCTATTTTATTCTTGGTTAAATACTCGGTATCGTCAATTTTTAAGGTTGCAAACGCTTCGGTATTTGTGTTTAAATTGCTTATTTCCTGCGAAAAATCTCCATTTCCTCTATGATTAACTTTGGTTAAAATAAAATAGGTGTCTATAGAGTTATCGGCATAATTTATTTGCGAATTGCTAATTTCATATTGTTTTAAATCAAAAGTAAATCCGCTGTTTGGCTCCGTTTCAACGGTGGTTATTGGCGCGTCTTTTTTAATAGCAATGTCGTAATTATTGTTACCTGCCGAGTCAATTTTAATGTTTACAAAAGCTTCGTTTATAGCAACTGCATCTATTTGTACCACCTCGTTAGATTTTTTAAAAAGTTGCATAACACCCATATTCAATTTTAGGCTTTTTCCGCGAGCTAGTGTGTCTCCTTCAAACGGAGCTTTGTTAATTACACTAAAGTCATTTAGCTGCAAAGTTGCATTTGGGAAACTGCTAAAAAGGCTTAAATCTAAATCGTTCCAAGCAACGGTTGCATTGAGGTTTTGATTGATGGTTCGCAACAACATTTTTTCCAAACTACCTTTAAAAATAAATGGCGCTGCAATGAGTAACAATATTATTATTCCTATTGCGATTCCAAATATTTTTAGTGCTTTCTTCATAAAATTGTCGTTAAATTTATTTGCGATAATTCCTTTTAAAACAAGGGCTTAAAAAACTGTTTTTTGCTAAAATTTATATCTACACACAAATTTACTTGGTAGTCTTTTTCTTTTCCTTAATTTCGTCTTAAATGTTAAATTCTTGGACCAATCGCTTCCCTCACATAACGTCTATTTATCGCTTGGCAGTAACATGGGCCATCGCTTTGAGAATCTGCAAAATGCCATAAATTTACTTTTTACTGAAGTAGGAAGTATTTTAAAAATATCGGCAGTTTACGAAACGCCTGCCATGGGGTTTAAAGGAGATCCATTTTTAAATTGTGCGGTGTGGATGCACGTAAATATGGAACCTACCGAAGTTTTGAATTCGGTTTTAAAAATTGAAAAAAAACTGGGAAGAATACGCGACAATAGCGGTAATTACAGTTCGCGGCCTATTGATATTGACATAATTTTTATTGACGATTTAATTATTAAATCTGAAAAACTAACCCTTCCGCATCCCGAAATGACCAAACGCAAATTTGTGTTACAACCAATTGCCGATTTAAACTCGGGTTTAATGCACCCTACTTTTCAAAAAAATGTGATAGCAATTTTAGATGAATCGCCAGATAAAAGTGAGCTTCAAAAGCAATCAAAATGGTTGCGAAACCCGATGAAAGATTTTACAATTTCAAAATACAATTACATTGCTATTGAAGGAAATATAGGCGCTGGGAAAACAAGTTTGGCAACAAAAATAGCAACCGATTTTAATGCAAAATTAATTTTAGAGCGGTTTAGTGATAACCCGTTTTTACCAAAATTTTACAACGACCCTTCGCGTTATGCTTTTCCGTTAGAAATGTCGTTTTTGGCAGATCGTTACCAGCAATTGGTGGACGATATTACGCAATTTGATTTGTTTAAAGACTCGGTTGTTGCAGATTACGACGTAAATAAATCATTGATTTTTGCTAGCATAACGTTGCCTAACGAAGAATATTCGCTTTATAAAAAGCTTTTTCAAATGATGCATAAAGAGGTTCCTAAGCCCGATATGTATATTTATTTATACCAAAATACAGAGCGGTTATTGGCAAATATTAAAAATCGTGGCCGAAAATACGAGCAGAGTATTGAAGCCGAATATCTTCAGAAATTAAATTCGGGATACTTAGAATTTATAAAAAACCAACATTCCGAAAACATAAAAATTATCGATATTTCGGAAAGGGATTTTATTAAAAATCGATCGGATTATCTCGCTATTTTACAGCAGATTATTTCGTAAAAATCAAGGCTTTGTCATTTGCAAAATTTATTGTTTTACTGAAATAGTAAAAATGTAAAAGCCATCTTTATTTCATTACCTTTGCAAAAAATTTATTATGAGCAGACAAGATAATCAAGGAAGAGGAAAAGCTTCGGGCCGTGGATCTAATAATCAACGAAAGAGAAGTAGTGCGCGAGGAAATGCTCCTTTAAAATCTGAATTTAAAAGTAAAAAAACAGCCAAGCCAACAGCTACTTCAGCCAAACCAAAATTGCGTTTTGACAAAAATGGAAAAGAAATTGGCAGACGTGAAAAGCCGGTAAAAGAAGTAAAAAAGAAGAACGCACAGGATGGTATTCGTTTAAATAAATACATTGCAAATAGTGGAGTGTGTTCGCGCCGCGAAGCCGATACTTTTATTGCAACGGGACTCGTTTCGGTAAACGGGAAAATTGTAAACGAAATGGGTTACAAAGTACAGCTTACAGACGATGTGCGTTTTGATGGGCGCCGTTTAAACCCCGAACCTAATACCTATATTTTATTAAATAAACCTAAAGGATTTGCAACTACAGATAGCAATGCTAAAGGGATGACAGTAATGGATTTGGTAGCCAATGCAACTACGGCAAAAATAAAACCTTTTGGTCGTTTGGGTAGAAACGCAACAGGCTTATTACTGTTTACAAATGATGAAGAATTTGTGCAAAAATTCTTAAAAAGAGGAATACCAAGGCTATTTCATATTGAACTCGATAAAAACTTAAAAGCCGAGCATCTTAAAAAAATTAAAGACGGTCTTACCGTAGATGGCAAGCAAATAATGGTAGACGAAATAAGCTATGTAGACAATGCGCCCAAAAGCGAAGTAGGTTTGAAAATAAAACACACCGGCAACAGTGTTATTAGGACTATTTTTGAACATTTGGGTTATGATGTTGTTAGGGTAGACTGTGTAACTTTAGGCCCGTTAACCAAAAAAGATTTACCTCGTGGCCGATGGAGAACCCTGACTAATAAAGAGCTTGATAGCTTTAGTATGTTGTAGATGTAAATAATTTATTCTTCACGCATTATTTATTTAAATATTTTACTCACATTTGCATTGTAAATAGTAAAAGTAATCTTATCTATAAAATGATTGGTTTTTGAATATTTTCAAAAACAAAAACGCAATATGAATTCTGCTGTTTTTCTTTTATACCTCGCGCAGCAACTTTTTGCGTCTAAGGGATTTACCATATGCCCGTATCATATCCGTCAATAAACTTTGCGTTAATTTTTTGTTATACTTTAGAAGTTTAACAAGATTCTGGAGTTAGAATTTTTAATTTACATCTTTCAACTTTTCATCAATGAATACTAAATATATTGATTTAATTAATCAAACTTATTACTTTCCTCAAGATGAGTTTAAAATTGGGGAAAACGGCTTAGAATTTCACGGAATTGATACTATGGAGCTGGTTCAAAAATACGGAGCCCCTTTAAAGTTTACGTATCTTCCAAAAATTTCGGAAAATATTAATCGTGCAAAATCGTGGTTTGCCAATGCTATTGAAAAACACAATTACAACGGCACTTACAACTATTGTTACTGTACTAAAAGTTCCCACTTTAAACATGTTTTAAATGAAGCTTTAAAGAATGATATACATATTGAAACTTCTTCGGCTTTTGATATAGATATTGTTGAACGTTTAAAAAAAACTGGAAAGATTACAGACAAAACTTACGTAATTTGTAACGGATTTAAACGCGAACGTTATATTGAAAATATAGCCCGATTGATTAATGAAGGCCATGAAAACTGTATTCCAATTATCGATAATTACGAAGAGATAAACCTACTTTCAGACACTATTGATAAACCATTTAATATAGGTATTCGCATCGCTTCGGAAGAAGAACCAAAGTTTGAGTTTTATACCTCTCGGTTAGGAATTGGATATAAAAATATTATTCCGTTTTACGAAGAACAAATTAAAAATAGTGAGCAAGTTGAATTAAAAATGCTTCACTTTTTTATAAACACCGGAATTCGCGACACAGCCTACTATTGGAATGAATTGGTAAAGTGTTTAAAGGTTTATATTCGGTTAAAAAAAATATGTCCTACACTCGATAGTCTTAATATTGGCGGAGGATTTCCTATAAAAAATTCGTTGCATTTTGAATATGACTATCAATATATGATAGACGAAATTATAAACCAAATAAACATTACATGTGCCGAAGCTGAAGTGCCGGTACCACATATTTTTACCGAATTTGGTAGCTTTACTGTAGGCGAAAGCGGCGGGGCCGTTTATGAAATTCTCTACCAAAAACAACAAAATGATAGAGAAAAATGGAATATGATAAATTCGTCGTTTATCACAACTTTACCCGATACTTGGGCCATTAGTAAAAAGTTTATAATGCTACCACTAAATAGATGGAACGACGAGTATGAGCGAGTACTTTTAGGCGGTTTAACTTGCGATAGTGACGATTATTACAACAGCGAGCAAAATGTTGCTGCCATATATTTACCTAAATTTAAAAAGGAAAAACCATTGTATATTGGTTTTTTTAATACAGGGGCTTACCAAGAAACAATAGGAGGTTTTGGTGGATTACAGCATTGTTTAATCCCACAACCCAAGCATATTTTAATTGATAGAGATAACGATAATAACATAACAACTCAACTTTTTTCAGAACAACAAACAAGCGAGCAATTGCTAAACATTTTAGGTTATGAGCACTAAAACGTACGCAGGCATCCCGCAAAAGTATGCGGCCCTGGAAACATCAAAAATTGTATTAATTCCGGTTCCATATGACGGGACAAGCACCTGGCAAAAAGGAGCCGATAAAGGACCTGAAGCTTTTTTAGAAGCCTCAGAAAATATGGAATTGTACGATATTGAAACGCAAACTGAAGTCTACAAACAGGGAGTTTATCTTGCCGATGCAATCACCGAAAAATCCTCTCCCGAAGCTGTTGTTTCAGAAGTACATCAAATAACCAAAGACTATATAAAACGCAATAAGTTTGTAACAGTTTTTGGAGGCGAACACAGTATTTCAATTGGTACAATTAGAGCCTTTAACGAATGTTTTGACAACTTAACGGTACTCCATATTGATGCACATGCCGATTTAAGAAAAGAATACGAAGGTAGCAGCTGCAACCACGCCTGCGCAGTTTACGAAGCGAGCCAAACTACTAACCTTATTCAAGTAGGTATAAGAAGTATGGACATTGCCGAAACCCGCGTAATGGACCAAGACAAAGTGTTTTTTGCACACGATATGGTGAAAGATGAATACTGGGTAGATAAAGTTATTGAAGCCTTAGGCGATAACGTTTTTATCACTTTCGATCTCGACGCTTTTGATCCTTCTATTCTTCCTTCTACAGGTACACCAGAGCCCGGCGGACTTTTATGGTACGAAACGCTCGATTTTTTAAAGCAAGTTTTTGAAGAAAGAAACGTAGTTGGGTTTGATATTGTTGAACTGTGCCCAAAAGAAGATGAAAAATCCTCAGACTTTGTTGCGGCCAAACTCTACTATAAAATGCTGTCATACAAGTTTGCCGAAGTAGAAGAAGAAGACGTTTACGAAAATAATTTTAACATTTCAGTTTCGAATGATTCGGGAAAAAAAGGAAATTCAAAATTTAATTCAGAAGAAGATGAGTACTAATAAGGGAGCGATTTCACAATTTATAGAAAAGTATTATTTGCACTTTAATTCGGCTGCGCTCGTCGATGCCGCTAAAGGATACGAAGCACAGTTAAAAAACGGTTCAAAAATGCTGGTTTCATTAGCGGGTGCTATGAGTACTGCCGAATTAGGTAAAATTTTTGCCGAAATGATTCGTCAAGATAAGGTACAAATTATTTCGTGTACAGGGGCAAATCTCGAAGAAGATATTATGAATCTTGTGGCTCATAGTCATTATGAGCGCGTACCGCATTATCGCGATTTAACGCCAAAAGACGAGTGGGACTTACTTGAAAGAGGGATGAATCGAGTGACCGATACTTGTATTCCCGAAGAAGAAGCTTTTAGAAGAATTCAAAAACATATTGTAAAAATTTGGAAAGATGCCGAAGCCAATGGCGAACGCTATTTACCCCACGAGTATATGTACAAATTGCTTTTAAGTGGTGCCTTGGAAGAGTATTATGAAATAGATTTAAAAGATTCGTGGATGTATGCTGCAGCCGAAAAAAACCTGCCTATTATCTGCCCGGGATGGGAAGATAGTACGATGGGTAATATTTTTGCAAGTTATGTTTTAAAAGGCGAATTAAAAGCAAGCACGGTTAAAAGCGGTATAGAATATATGACCTTTCTTGCAAATTGGTATACCGAAAATTCTGATAACGGAATTGGATTTTTTCAAATAGGAGGTGGGATAGCAGGAGATTTCCCTATTTGCGTTGTACCTATGCTATACCAAGATATGGAACGTCCAGATACGCCTTTTTGGAGTTATTTCTGTCAAATAAGCGACTCTACAACCAGTTACGGTAGCTACTCTGGCGCCGTTCCAAATGAAAAAATTACTTGGGGTAAATTAGATATTGATACACCCAAGTTTATAATCGAAAGCGATGCAACCATTGTTGCACCTCTTATTTTTGCCTATCTTTTAGATATGTAAAACATACATTAAGTTCATAATTATAGCCGCAGTTAAACATTAATTACCCGTTAGTTATGTACTGCGGTTTTATGCTTCAATTAATTTTAAATTCTTTTAAAAAAATCGTACTAGCGATAATAATTCATTAACCAATGGAACCTAAAAAGATTGAAAATATCGAGCTTAAGTTTTTAACTTTAAAAGATTACGAAGCTTTAAAAAAAGCCACTATTCAATCTTATGGTGGTATGCCAAACAGCTATTGGAAAATTGATGAAATAGGGGCATTAATAGAAGTTTTTCCCGAAGGCCAAGTATTAATCATGGCCGATGGCGAAATAGCCGGATGCGCACTTTCCATTATTGTAGATTTTGATAAACTTGGTGAAAAACATACTTATAAAGATGTTACAGGCGATCCTTCGTTTAAAATTCACGATCCAGAAGGCGATGTGTTATACGGAATTGATGTTTTTATTAGACCCGATTTTCGAGGCCTTCGCTTGGGAAGAAGATTGTACGATTACCGAAAAGAATTATGTGAAAATTTAGAATTAAAAAGCATTGTTTTTGGAGGAAGAATGCCCAACTATCACCTTCATGCCAATAAACTTTCGCCCAAACAGTACATTGAAAAAGTAAAACGCAAACAAATAGACGACCCTGTTTTAAATTTTCAAATTTCGAATGATTTTCACCCGGTTCGCGTTTTAAAAGGTTATTTAGAAGGCGATAAAGCTTCGGGCGAGTTTGCTGTTTTAATGGAATGGGATAATATCTATTATACAAAACCAGAAAAAAAACCTACACCAACGGCTATTAAAAGTGTAGTTAGACTTGGTTTAATTCAATGGCAAATGCGAAGTTATTCAAGCATGGAAGAACTTATGCACCAAGCCGAGTATTTTATAGATTCGGTAGCTGGGTATCGCTGTGATTTTGCTATGTTTCCGGAGTTTTTTAACGCGCCTTTAATGGCAAAGTACAATCATTTAAGCGAACCCGATGCCATTCGTGAATTGGCAAAATACACTAAAGAAATAACCGAAAAATTATCGCAACTTTCAATTTCTTACAACATAAATATTATAACCGGCAGTATGCCCGAAATTGTAAGAGGGAAACTCTATAACGTTGGGTATTTGTGTAGACGCGACGGGAGTGTTGAACGATTTGAAAAAATTCACGTTACCCCCGATGAAGAACGGGTTTGGGGGATGTCTAACGGAAATGCTTTAAAAACTTTTGATACCGATTGCGGTAAAATTGGAGTGCTAATTTGTTACGATGTTGAATTTCCCGAACTGTCTCGATTGTTGTCTGATGAGGGAATGGACATACTTTTTGTACCTTTTTTAACCGATACTCAAAATGGTTATTCGCGCGTAAGGCTGTGCGCACAAGCAAGGGCGGTTGAAAACGAATGTTACGTTGCAATTGCAGGGAGTGTAGGTAATTTGCCAAAAGTTCATAACATGGATATTCAGTACGCCCAAAGTGCTGTTTTTACGCCTTGCGATTTTGCTTTTCCAAACAATGGAATAAAAGCAGAAGCCACCCCAAATACCGAAATGATTTTGGTTGCCGATGTGGATGTAGACTTACTTCGTGAATTACACACCTTTGGAGCTGTACGCAATTTAAAAGATAGACGGAAAGATTTTTACCGACTCGAAAAAGTTAAAAAGTAAAGTGCCGGAATCATGTTATTAAAAAAGCTTCTTTTAGTTATCCAAAGGTATAATTTAGCGCGTTTCAGTATTTTCTTTTATTCTTAAATCGAAAACAAAGTCGGTTGTTTCTAATAACTTAAAACACGGTTGTTTAGCAAGCGGATTAATGATAAAATTATATTCTTGCGGGATAATAATTGAGGGTATTTTTAAAATTCCTTTTTGCAATGTGAGCAATTTAGTGCCAAAATCTTTAGTTGCTTTTGGCGCAGGAGTGTTTCGCCAATTTCCGGGCAAATCTTTTTCTTTTACAGTATAAACCTGCGATTCGTCAATTTCAAAAACACACATACTCAACGCTCTTGGAATAAAATCTATATGGCTATTTACAGCATATTCCAAAACACATAAAGCTCTGCTCGAGGCGGTGTAAATACACGGAGAGTCAATATGGTTCCATCGGCCTCCAAAAAGCTTTGCGCCAGTGCCTTTTAAATCTTCGGCATACTGTGTTTTAGACAGTCGGTAAACTTTCATACTTACGAAAATACACCATAAGCAACACGGCCAATTAGGTTTCTTACCTCGGCACGACCGTATTGATTATCCATTAAATCAAAAGGTTTTGCCCCCGCAAGAGCTTGATTGGGAGCAAACATCCATTGATTAAAATTGATTTTGTTTGCAAAAACCTCATAGCCAAAAGAGTAGATTTCGGCTACAGCAATAATGCCTTCACTAATATGATCGTTAAATTTTTGCTCTCCTTTTTTATTGATAAGCGTAGAACGTGTAACCGAAAGTGCCTGCGCCAAAGCATCATAATCTAAAGATGTTTCGTTTTTTAGTTTGGTTAAATAAGTTTTGCTTACGCCATCTCTTACAATTTGCATTTTTTGAAAAGAAGTCATTTCAACCAAAGGAATAGCGAGATTTCCATCGTAGAAATGAGTTGGAGCTTCCTCGGCATAATCGAGTTTTGTGGAGGTTTTATATGACTTTTTCATAATAGTTTAAAATTAAACTTTTGCAAGTATGAAATTACATTTTTTAATCGAGAAATAAAAATTTATTTTCTAATTTCAGAAATACAAATTATTTAACTCCCAGGCAATTAAAGGTGTTAAGTTTTAAAGTTTTTTGACGAAGATGAAGCGATATAAGATTTTCGAATTTCATAAATAGCCACCGAAGCAACTGTGATATATTCTAAAGCCACCAACCAAAGCTGTTCGTCGAAACCATTTACACCGTACGCAGAATAACTTAAAAATACTAGAAAACTCCAAACAATAGGAAACTTATAATTCGTGAAGACTGCAAGTATTAATGGTGTAGCCACGTACCACGGGTGTATAGTGGTAGAAAGTAAAAAGTAAATCGAAACTGCAAATAACATACTCGTTAAAAGTTGCTGCGGCATCTGGTTATTTTTAAAAACTGCAATTGATAGAATAAAAAGTATTATTACAATTGGTAGAATTTTACCGACAGTCGCAATAATATTCCAACCCACAATCTGGAATCCAATCCAGCGTATTACGTAGTAAACACTTGCATTAAATTCAAAATTTTGAAACCAGAGTCCGATGGTAGCTGCAAAGTTTTGAATGAAACTTAAGGAGAGAAAAGGCAGAAAAGTAATTAAAATTGTTACTCCTATAATACTATAAAATTTTACAAGAGATGTAAAGTTGGGCGCAGTGGAAACCTCTTTGTTTGAAAACCATTTTAAAAATATAGGTAGAAACAGTAACGGTAACAACTTTACTGAAATCGATAATCCAATTAAAACGGCCGTCCAAAACCATTTTCTTTTGAATAGTAAATACAAGGCCCAAACAAAAAAGAAGAGCATTACTCCTTCAAAATGTAGATTGCCCGTAAGTTCAATTATGATAAAAGGGTTTAAAAAATACCAAAAGATGTTTTTACGCGGAAGCTTTAATTGTTCCAAAATCTTACTTCCGAAGTACAGAATTCCTATATCGGCAAAAATGATAAGCAGGCGTAAAAAAATTACCGACCCCAAAATACTTTTTCCTGCAAATAGGGCAGCAATAACAAAACACAATTGGTTTATGGGTGGATAGTTACTGTAATGACTTGCATTAAGTTCGCCCATTCCGGCTATTAGTTGTTGTGCTTGTGGTATCGAAATATTAAGAACGGAAAATGAATCTGGTGTGTATAAGTATGGGTTAAGCCCTTGTAAAAGTAGACGACCATCCCATAAAAACCGATAAAAATCTTGCGATAAATTAGGGATTGCAACAATAAATATCACCCGAAAAACTATCCCGAAACTGCTTAAAAGCCAGAATTTTTTTCGATGCTGTGTAAAGTGTTTTTCAATAAATAAATAGGTGAGAAAAAACAACGCAGAATAAAGACTAATTAGTTTCACAAATTCACTGCGCTCTAAATAATACGCAAAACCGAAGTAGAGTACTGTAGATGCTACAGTAACGAGAAAGAGGTTTTTATAGGTTTTAATAAAATTCAAGTCTTCTGTTTCTTTTAAAGTATAAAAGTAATTATATGTTTAAATAAAGACTTTAAATTTTACTGAACAATAGTTTTTGCGCTTTCCTATTCACAAATAATAAAAATAAAAAAACCTAACAAGCCATAAGACTTGTTAGGTTTAATGTTAATGGATTTTTTAAAATGATTACATCATTCCTGGCATTCCGCCACCCATTCCGGCTGGAGGCATACCGCCGCCTGCATTGTCTTCTTTAATATCTACCAGTGCACATTCGGTAGTAAGAATCATTCCCGCAACCGATGCAGCGTTTTCAAGAGCTACACGAGTTACTTTTTTAGGATCGATAATACCAGCTTTAATCATATCTACATATGAGTTGCTTTTAGCATCGTACCCGTAGTCTTTCTTGCCTTCAAGCACTTTGTTTATTACTACTGAACCTTCGCCACCAGCATTTTCAACAATTGTACGTAAAGGAGCTTCAATTGCTCGAGATACAATATTTACACCTGTGGTTTCGTCAAGAGAATCTGTAGTTATCTTTTTAAGAACTTCCATAGCTCTTACTAGAGCAACACCACCACCAGCAACAATACCTTCTTCTACGGCTGCACGAGTTGCGTGAAGCGCATCGTCTACACGGTCTTTCTTTTCTTTCATTTCAACTTCAGACGCGGCACCTACATAAAGTACAGCCACCCCGCCAGCTAATTTAGCCAAACGTTCCTGTAGTTTTTCTTTGTCGTAATCGCTAGTAGTGCTTTCTATTTGCGACTTAATTTGGTTTACACGAGCATCGATATTATTTTTCTCGCCAGCACCATTTACAATTGTAGTGTTATCTTTGTCAATAGTTACTGTTTCAGCAGAACCTAACATATCTACTGTTGTGTTTTCAAGGGTAAACCCACGCTCTTCAGAAATTACGGTACCTCCCGTTAAAATTGCGATATCTTCAAGCATCGCTTTTCTTCTGTCGCCAAATCCTGGTGCTTTTACAGCCGCGATTTTTAACGAACCACGAAGTTTATTTACTACCAAGGTAGCTAAAGCTTCGCCATCAACATCTTCAGCGATAATTAAAAGCGATTTTCCTTGTTGTGCTACTGGCTCAAGCACTGGAAGTAAATCTTTCATTGCAGAAATCTTCTTGTCGTAAAGCAAGATCATTGGGTTTTCCAATTCGGTCTGCATTTTTTCAGTGTCGGTTACAAAGTAAGGCGAAAGATACCCACGGTCAAACTGCATTCCTTCAACAACATCTACATAAGTTTCAGTTCCTTTAGCTTCTTCAACAGTAATAACACCTTCTTTTCCTACTTTACCGAAGGCTTTAGCAATTAAATCGCCAATTACATCGTCATTGTTTGCCGAAATTGAAGCAACTTGCTTTATCATTTCAGAAGAGTTACCAACCTTAGTAGTTTGCTTTTCTAGGTTTTCAACAATGGCTTCCACCGCTTTGTCAATACCTCTTTTTAAATCCATTGGGTTAGCACCAGCTGCTACGTTTTTTAAACCTTCTTTTACAATTGCTTGTGCAAGCACGGTAGCAGTTGTGGTTCCATCACCGGCAAGATCATTGGTTTTGGAAGCAACTTCTTTTACCATTTGTGCGCCCATATTTTCCAGCGCGTCTTCTAATTCAATTTCTTTTGCAACGGTTACACCATCTTTGGTTACTTGTGGTGCGCCGAAAGATTTGCTAATAATTACGTTACGACCCTTTGGGCCCAAGGTTACTTTTACTGCGTTTGCCAATGCATCAACACCACGCTTAATACTGTCGCGGGCTTCTACATCAAATTTTATATCTTTTGCCATAAACTTTTGAATTTTATTATTTCCGCAAAAGCGGAAATCTCGTTATTAATATTTATAATTTTTAAATTTTTGCATTTAAAGAAATTCCAAATTACAAGCACCAAATTCCAAATAAAATTCAGAAATCAATTTTTAAAAAAGTTTCGTATTGTAATTTATTTCTTTGGGATTTGGATTTTGCAATAATTGTTAAATTATTGCCAGAATATCATCTTCGCGCATGATGAGGTAATCGTTACCATCAAATTTTAAATCGCTGCCAGAGTACTTTCCGTATAGCACGGTGTCTCCAACTTTTACGGTCATTTTGTAATCCTCTTTACCTTTACCTACTGCTACTACTTTACCTTGCTGAGGTTTTTCTTTAGCCGAATCTGGAATGTACAATCCCGAAGCTGTTTTGGTTTCTGCCTCTTGTGGCTGAACCAGTACACGATCTGCAAGTGGTTGAATTTTCAATGCCATTTTAATATTATTTTTTAGTTGTTAAACTTTAGTTTATGTGTTTGGTAGCTTATTGGCAGAAATTGTGCCACTGGCAAGAAACTGACAGGATAGAAAACAAAAATGCCAGCTTGGCAGAAGCTGGCATTTTAAAAAATATTTTTGAAGCAATTATTCTGCCGGATCTGTAGTGGCAGGCGCAGGCGTTTCTGTAGTTGGAACCGCAGGAATCGCGCTTTCGTCAAAAGTTTTAGACTGTACAGCGTTTCCGCCCATAACAAAAATGTTTGAAAATAAAATTAGCGCCAACATTATGGTAGCTAAAGTCCAAGTACTTTTATCGAGAAAGTCACTGGTTTTTTGAACACCACCTATTTGGCTACCGCCACCACCGCCGAAAGACGATGAAAGTCCGCCACCTTTTGGGTTTTGAACCATTATAACTACGACCAATAAAAAGGCCACTATCATTATTAAAACTAAAAATATTGTATACGTACTCATTACTGCTCTATATTAATCAATTTTTCTATTGCTCGAATTTGGTCTGCAAAGAAACCACTTTTTTCGGGATTTTTCAAAATTAATATTTTATATGCTTGAATTGCCTTTTTATAATTCTTTTGTTGCAAATAAACTTTCGCCAAAGTCTCCGTCATCAGCGAATCAGCAGCTTGTGTGTTGGCGCTTTTTAAAATATCTTTTTCCTGCTTAGCCGATTTGTTTTCAATTTCGGAAGGAATAATTTTTGGCTTTTCCTGAATAAACTTGTCAATTAATTCAAATTTTCGGCTTCTGTCATCATCTTCAGTTTCGCGCTTCTCTTCGCTGTTTTTTTTCTCTAAATTGTTTGCGCGATTAATGGGTTGAGCCTTGGTAAGCTTTAACCATTCAGAAAATGAATAGGTGTCGTTTTTTGTAAAATTTAAAGGTTTGTCGGGTTGTAAAATTTCATCTGTATCTTCAGAAGTTTTTGGAGTAGCTTCGTCATGGCTATCTTCCACCAATTTACTCACCGATGCTACTTTGCGCTCAAACAACCCGGGATTTAAAATATCTTCGGCCTTTTGGACTTCAGCTTTAAACTTATTATCGTCTTCGTCTTGCACCTGCTTAGAAACATTTTCGGCAACAACGTTAATGTTTTTAATTGAAGAGTCTTGTTGTAAAATTGATTGCGAAATTTGATTTTGAATAAATTTTTCTGAAGTGATATAATCAAATAAAATGTCGCGGTCTGTGGTGTGGGCAGCAGTTATTTTTAACGCCTCGTTATAGCGATAACTTTCAGAATTTTTTAGCCCTTTTAATTGCAATGCCCGCGCACTTTGAAAGTACGGAAATTTTTTAACGAGCCTATCGAGCGCTTCCAAATCTTCGGAAGTAATTTTTTGCGGATTTGCAAGTAGATATGTGTAGTTTGAAATTTTCAAAAAATTAATTTTTTACCAATTCGCAAGCGATTTATTAAAAATATCTTGTGTAATTCTTTCAAAAATAATCTCAACAGCAGCGTCTAATTTAGAGCCTGTTAACTGTGTTGTGCCAGGGTAGTCATAGTAAAAACTAAAAGATTGCTCAAAATCTTTTAGTGGTTCTTTGGTGTTGTAAAAGCGTACATTAACCGCAATGGTTAAACGGTTTTGGGCCGCCGTACTCGTAGATGTTGCCGTAATGGGAGCAATGTAATATTGCGTTATTTCGCCTTCATAAACCAAGTCGCCATTATTGTTTACAAGATCTAAGCTGGTTTGGTTTAAAAGTAAGTCTTGTAAGTTTTGTGTAAAATCGCGCGCAATCCCGGGCTCAACAATTGGGGCATTATTTTGAAAATAATTTACCTGCACCGTTTTTGTGGTGCTGTAATTAATATCGGCACCCGTAAAAGAATAGGGGCCGCAGCTTTGCAATAAAATTGCAACTATAGCTGTGATAACGTGCAAGTTTTTAGGTATTTTATGCATTTAGGTTTACAAATTGTACTGTTTTATTTTACGGTATAACGTTCGTTCTGAAATTCCTAATTCATCGGCAGCATCTTTGCGTTTACCATTGTATTTTTCGAGCGATTTTTTTATGAGTTCCAGTTCTTTTTGCTGAAGCGATAAATTTTCTTCTTCTTCAATATCTTCGGCGTACTCGTATTTGTCTTTACGCTGTTCTGTTGCGTGTTCGGGAATGCTAAAAACTTCCACATCACTTTGCGAAGCTATATTTTCGTCTTCAATAATTGAAGCTAATTCTTCTTCGGCTTCGTTGTCTTGGGCATAAATTTTATTAATTAATGATGATTGCTCCTCTTTTACCTTAGCTGCATTCCCTGTCTTCATTAACTCTAAAGTAAGCTTTTTAAGATCGTTTACATCGCGCTTCATATCAAAAAGCACTTTATAAAGAATTTCGCGTTCGCTTCCAAAATCGCTTTCAGACTTTTTATCGTTTACAACGGCTGGTAAATTACTGCCGGTATCGGGTAAATAGTGTTTTAGCGTTTCAAAATTAATTTCTCGATTTTGTTCTAAAACCGAGATTTGTTCGGCTACATTTCTTAGTTGTCTAATATTTCCGTTCCAACGGTATTGAAGTAATAAGTTAGTAGCGCGCTCATTTAACCTGATGGCTGGCATTTTATATTTTTGAGCAAAATCGGCCGCAAATTTTCTAAAGAGCAAATGGATATCTTCCTGTCTTTCGCGCAAGGGAGGAAGGTTTATTTCTACCGTGCTTAAACGGTAGTACAAATCTTCTCTAAACTTTCCTTTTTCAATGGCTTCGGCCATTTTTACATTGGTTGCTGCAACTATGCGTACATCGGTTTTTTGCACGGCAGAGGAACCAACTTTCATAAATTCGCCATTTTCTAAAACTCGCAGTAATCGCACTTGTGTAGGGAGGGGTAGTTCGCCTACTTCATCTAAAAAAATAGTACCGCCATCGGCAACTTCAAAATAACCGCTACGGGTTGCAGTTGCACCGGTAAAGGCTCCTTTTTCGTGACCAAAAAGTTCGCTATCAATAGTCCCTTCGGGAATTGCGCCGCAGTTTACGGCAATGTATTTACCGTGTTTTCTATGTGAAAGGGAATGGATTATTTTAGGAATACTTTCTTTACCAACACCGCTTTCACCCGTTACCAACACCGAAATATCGGTTGGTGCAACTTGGATGGCCTTTTCTACGGCACGATTTAGCTTTGGGTCGTTGCCAATAATTCCAAATCGTTGTTTTGTAGCTTGTATACTGCTTTCCATATTATTTTAATAAGATTCAATTTTACTTAAACACGGCTGTAAACAACACGTTTTGTTAAACAAAGCGTGGATTACAGCTAATAAAATTTAAGCAAGTGCTACGGCTTCGCCTATAAGCGTTGCAGTAGTACAATCGGTTATTTTTACATTCACAAAATCTCCGGGTTTGTAATTTTTCTTCGGAAAAACGGCAACATTGTTATGTTCTGTTCGGCCGCTCCATTCGTTTTTATTTTTTTTCGATTCTTTTTCAATTAAAACCGTTACAGTCTTGCCTAAAAACTCGGCCGTACGAAGCGCACTGTGCTTTTGTTGTAGATCTACAATTTCTGTAAGTCTTCGGCTTTTTACCTCTTCGGGTACATCGTCTTCCAATTTACGGCCAGCCATGGTGCCGGGTCTTTCAGAATATTTATACATATAACCAAAGCTGTATTTTACATATTCCATAAGGCTTTTGGTGTCTTCGTGATCTTTTTCGGTTTCTGTAGGAAAACCAATAATCATATCTTGTGAAATAGCACAACCGGGAATAATTTCGTTAATTTTATCTATTAATTGCATGTATTCTTCGCGCGTGTGCTGTCTGTTCATCTTTTTTAATATTCTTGAACTTCCACTTTGAACCGGTAGGTGAATATGGTTACAGATGTTTTTGTGTTTTGCTACCACGTGCAGCACGTCTTCACCCATATCCTGCGGGTTGCTGGTTGAAAAACGAATTCGCATTTTTGGTTGTGCCGTTGCTGCCAAATCTAATAACTGAGCAAAATTGGTAGCGGTGGCTTTTTGCATTTCGGAGGCGTTTTTAAAATCTTTCTTAAGTCCGCCGCCGTACCATAGGTAACTATCAACGTTTTGACCAAGGAGGGTAATTTCTTTATAACCCTGTTGGGCTAAATCGTTTATTTCGTTTAAAATACTGTGCGGGTCTCTACTGCGCTCACGGCCTCGTGTAAAAGGCACTACACAAAACGTACACATATTATCGCATCCGCGGGTAATGCTTACAAAAGCGGTAATGCCGTTACCGCCCAACCTAACGGGTGAAATATCGCCATAGGTTTCTTCTTTAGAAAGGATAACATTTACTGCATCGCGACCTTCTTCAACTTCTTTAAGTAAATTGGGGATATCTTTATAGGCGTCTGGGCCTACAACTAAATCGACAATTTTTTCTTCTTCAAGAAATTTTTCCTTTAAACGTTCGGCCATACAGCCCAACACGCCCACTTTCATTTTTGGGTTGTCATTGCGTTTTACGGCGTTGTATTTTTCTAAACGCTTTCTAACGGTTTGTTCGGCCTTATCGCGAATAGAACAAGTGTTTACCAAAACTAAATCGGCTTCTTCGAGTTTATTAGTAGTGTTATAACCTTGTTCTGTAAGAATGGAAGCTACAATTTCGCTGTCGCTAAAATTCATAGCACAACCATAACTTTCAATGTATAATTTTCGAGCGTTATCGGGATTAGACGTTAAGGTTAACGTGTTACCCTGTACTTTTTCGTCAATAATCTTTTCCATAAAAATCTAAACTTCAATGTATAATCAACGTTGAATTGATTGAACTGGCAAAGATACAATTAATTGCTAACGGTGACAAAGTGTCAGATTAATTATTATTGAAATTTATTTGTTTAAATTTTGTTGCGTGGAAAGCCGAAGTATTTCGTTTAAAGTTTCTTTTTCATCTGCCCAGCCCAAAATTTTAACCGAATCGCTTGGGTTGTAATTGGCAAACCAAATTTCAATTATGGTTAGCGCTTGCTTATATTTTTTTGAAAATTCAATTAAAGAGGTAGCAGTGAGTGTTTGCAATTCTGGATTTGCTGGAATGGCAATTACCTTAAAATCGGCTTGGCCCTCGTCTAACAATTTTAACATTGCAATTGGTGTAATTTCTAAGTGGGTGTCTGTGGGAAGCGATTCGCATAAAACTAGCACGTCTAACGGGTCGCCATCGCCACCTTGCGCGGCATTGGCGTTAGTAGAGGGGATAAAACCGTAATTTCCCGGATAGGGTAAATATTCAATTACACGCTCATTTCCATTTAAGGAGTCAATTTTAAATTTTTTTGTGTTTTTGTTGAATTCAATCTTTTTATTAGTGCCTGCCGGAATTTCTACAATGCAATTTACATGGCCCGATTTTGAAAATGTGGTAAGCCCGATTGGGTTTTTTGCTACGTAGCACCCTTGAAATAGGAAAGCAATTATGAGTATTAAACAACTTTTAAGATGGTTTTTTTTAGGTGTAAAATTTAATTTCATGATTTAATATTGTTGTTTAAAGATGTTTAAATTTCTGTATTTTTCTTTCTAAATGTTGTTAATACTTGACTAATTTACGGCTTCAAAAATTGCGTATTCAAAAATTCATATACTTTTGTAGCCAGAATAAAAAAGGATATGGCAAAGAATTTAGTGATCGTAGAGTCCCCGGCAAAAGCAAAAACCATTGAAAAATTTTTAGGTAAAGATTTTAAGGTAGCTTCTAGTTTTGGGCACATTGCAGATCTTCCGTCTAAAGAGTTAGGCGTTGATGTTGAAGGAGATTTCACACCAAAATACACAGTAAGTAGCGATAAGAAAAAACTTGTTAACGAATTAAAATCACTCTCTAAAAAAGCCGATACAGTTTGGTTAGCAAGTGATGAGGATCGTGAAGGAGAAGCTATTGCATGGCATTTGGCCGAAGAATTAAAACTCGATAAAGACAAAACCAAACGTATTGTTTTTCACGAAATTACAAAATCGGCCATATTAAAAGCTATTGAAAACCCAAGAAATATAGACTACAATTTGGTTAATGCGCAGCAAGCACGCCGTGTATTAGATAGGTTGGTAGGTTATGAACTTTCGCCTGTTTTATGGAAAAAGGTAAAAGGGGGGCTTTCGGCAGGAAGAGTACAATCTGTAGCGGTGCGATTAATTGTTGAGCGCGAACGTGAAATTGAGGCTTTTACACCAGTAGCTTCTTATAGAGTTGATGCCGAATTTACAACGGCCGATGGAAGTAAATTTAAAGCAAAAATTCCGAAGAATTTTGAAACCGAAGACGCTGCGCGCGAGTTTCTTCAAAAGAATGTGGGTGCCAATTATAAAATTTCGGACCTTACTAAAAAACCTGCGAAAAAATCGCCAGCCGCACCATTTACTACTTCTACGTTGCAGCAGGAGGCGGCAAGAAAGTTATATTTTTCGGTAGGAAAAACAATGACCATTGCGCAGCGATTGTACGAGGCGGGGCTTATTACTTATATGCGTACCGATAGTGTAAACTTAAGCAAGGACGCTAAAGACGCTGCTCAAAAAGAAATTGTTAATTCGTACGGGAAAGAATATAGCAACCCACGCGATTATAAAGGTAAAAGTAAAGGCGCGCAAGAGGCACACGAAGCTATCCGCCCTACCGATATGACGCGACACAATATTACAGGCGATAACGACCAAGCGCGATTATACGATTTAATTTGGAAGCGAACCTTGGCTTCGCAAATGAGTGATGCACAATTAGAGCGTACGAACGTAAAAATTGATGTACTCTCGAAGGAGAAAGTTTCAGAAAATTTTACCGCAAATGGTGAAATGATAAAATTCGACGGTTTTTTAAAAGTTTATTTAGAAGGAACCGATTTTGAAGAAGAAGAACAAGATGGAATGTTGCCGAATATGAAAAAAGGCGACACTTTAGATAATAATTATATTACAGCAACGCAACGCTTTACGCGTCCGCCGTATCGATACACCGAAGCTTCTTTAGTAAAGCAATTGGAGGAGCTTGGTATTGGACGACCATCTACTTATGCGCCAACAATTTCGACAATTATTAGTAGAAATTATGTTGAAAAAGGAACTGTAGAAGGGGTTGAAAGAAATTATACACAAATTACGCTCAAAAGCAACACTGTAAAAGATAAAACCTTAACTGAAACCGTTGGGTCTGATAAAGGGAAATTAGTGCCCACAGATATAGGTATGATTGTAAACGACTTTTTAGTAGACCACTTTAAAAATATATTAGATTATAATTTTACAGCCAAAGTAGAACAAGATTTTGATGATATAGCCGAGGGCAAGGAAGAGTGGACAAAAATGATGAAAGACTTTTACGGTAAATTTCATCCACAAGTTGAGCACGTTGAAGAAAATGCCGATCGCGAAAGTGGAGAGCGTATTTTAGGCGAAGATCCGGCTACAGGTAAAACGGTGTTGGTGCGTTTAGGAAAATACGGTCCTATGGCACAAATAGGCGCTCCCGAAGACGAAGAAAAAAAGTTTGCGAGCCTACGCCCCGACCAACAATTGCATTTAGTAACTTTTGAAGAGGTAATGGATCTTTTTAAGCTTCCTAAAACCTTGGGAATTTACGATAATGAAGAGGTTGAAGTAAATAATGGTCGTTTTGGCCCTTATGTTCGCTTTGGTAAAACGTTTATTTCGTTGCCCAAAGGTATGGACCCGCTGGATGTAGATATGGCATTCGCAAAAGAGCTTATTGAAGAAAAGAAAAAAGCCGATGCTCCTATATATATGTATGAAGATTTGCCTGTGCAAAAAGGTGTAGGTCGTTTTGGGCCCTATATTAAATGGAATAATATGTTTATTAACGTAAACAAGAAATACGATTTTGATAATTTATCAGATGAGGATATCGTTCAGTTAATTGAGGACAAAAAGCAAAAAGAAATAGATAAGCTTATTAACGAGTGGCCCGAAGAAAAAATTAGAATTGAAAAAGCACGTTGGGGGCGTTTTAATATTATTAAGGGTAAAACAAAGGTAGAACTACCAAAAGGCACCGCAGCCGATAAAATTACCTTAGAAGAAGCAAAAGCGCTTTTAGAAAAGAAAAGTCCGAAAAAGAAAAAGACGACAAAAAAGAAAACTACAACTAAGAAAAAAGCGTCTGCCAAGAAAAAATAATGATTGCATTTTTATCTCCCCTTTCAAAAAACGTACTGGCACATCGCGAAGTTTTACCTCCAGGTACCTTGGGTAAACAAGTTGAGGTTCACGCCGAGGCAGGTGACTTGCCAGATTTGCAAAATGTAAAATTTGCAATACTCGGGATTAAAGAAAATAGGTGCGATGTAAATTATATTGGAGAGACTTTATCTTTTGATGCGTATAGAAAAGCCTTGTATTCTCTCTACCCAGGCAACTGGAATTATAAAATAATAGACCTTGGCGATATTGAAAAAGGCGAAACGGTACAAGATACTCGCTTTGCCGCAAAAGAAGTAATTGCGGCATTACTGCAAAGAAAAATTGTCCCTATAATTTTAGGAGGCGGTCAAGATATGGCTTACACTCAATACCGAAGCTATGATGAGTTGGGCGCCATGGTTAATGTTGTAAATATCGATAACCGGTTTGATTTAGGAAATGCAGAATTGCCTATTTCAAATAAATCGTATGTAGGTAAAATGGTGGTAGACGAGCCTTACAACCTGTTTAATTACAGTGCTATTGGGTACCAATCATTTTTTAATTCGCCTGAAGAAATTGCCTTAATGGAAAAGCTCTATTTTGAAGCTTATCGTTTAGGCGAAGTTACGGCCGATATTACTATGGTAGAGCCCATTATTCGCGATGCCGATATGGTGACTCTCGATGCCACTGCAATAAAAAGCTCTGAATTGAGTTATAGAAACAATTATAGCCCAAATGGTTTTGACGGTCGCGAAATATGTGCTATCGCCCGTTATGCAGGTATAAGTAACAAAGTCAAGTCGTTTGGAGTTTATGAGTTAAGCGATTCTATAGACAGTAAAAGTGGGGCTATGTTAATAGCGCAAATACTTTGGTATTTTATAGAAGGCTATAATTTTAGAGTAGATGATGGCGATTTTAACGACGAGAAAAGCTTCACAACGTATAAAGTGCCTATAGATGATGAAGTTTTAGAGTTTAAAAAGAGTAATAAAACAGAGCGTTGGTGGATTGTTTTGCCATTTATTTCAAATGTTAATAATAAATTAAAAAGCCGTGCGTTAATACCTTGTACCTATGGCGAATATTTGGGTGCATGTAATCAGGAAATTCCTGAAAGGTGGTTGAAAGCCCGCTATAAGAATGAAGTATAACTTAAGTAAACAAGTAGAGGTAGGTATCGATGAATTTTCAAAAAAAAAATTGTTTTTTTGAATTTTTATAGATACGTTTACGCCCTTGAATCTCAAAATTTAACCAAAATACCTATGAAGAAGTTTATTGCGTTAACTGCGATCGTTGCCTTTTTGTTCAGTTGTAACTCTGGAGACCGAGGCGAATTGGTTGGGGTAAAAGGTAAAAAATGGTATCCTCAAAAACCTTATGGAATGACACTTGTACCAGGTGGTTCATTTATAATGGGTAAAAGCGATGACGATTTTGTTGCCGTAAATGATGCGCCTACTAAAACCGTTACCGTTCGTTCTTTCTATATGGACGAAACTGAAATTACAAACTCAGAGTACCGTCAATTTGTAAATTGGGTAAGAGATTCAATAGTGCGTTTGCGTTTAGCTATTCAAGCAGATATGGTTGGAGCTACACCAGGTGATGGTGGTATTGGAGAGTTTGCTTTCGTTGACCAAGAAAATGAAGAAATGACCCCGTACCAACAGTATATGTACGACAATTACTTTGGAATGGGCGAAGATTACTACGCTGGGAGAAAGCTTAACGATAAAGTAGATATTATTTGGGATACTTCAGAATATCCAGATGAGTATTACTCTGAAGTTATGGACACCATGTATATTCCTATTGAAGAAGCATACAACGGTCAACGTACTATCGATGTAAGTAAGCTTAAATTTCAATATACCTATATGGATATTGAAGCAGCAGCTCGCGACAAAACCAAGCGAAGAAAAGATTTTATTAAAAAGGAAGAATTAATGATTTATCCAGATACTACAGTTTGGATTAAAGACTTTAATTATTCTTATAATGAGCCAATGCACAACGATTATTTTTGGCATCAAGCATATGGTGATTACCCAGTTGTTGGGGTAAACTGGAAGCAAGCTAAAGCATTTTGTGCGTGGAGAACGTTGTATAAAAACGCATACCAAAAATCTAAAAAGAAAAACTTTGTCAACTCTTTCCGTCTCCCAGGTGAGGCAGAGTGGGAGTACGCAGCTCGTGGCGGCTTAGAGTCTGCTACCTACCCGTGGGGTGGCCCATATGCTAAAAACGACCGCGGTTGTTTTATGGCCAACTTTAAGCCATTACGTGGAGATTATGCGGCAGACCAAGCGTTATACACTGTAGAAGCTAAAAGTTATGAGCCAAACGAATTTAACTTGTATAATATGTCTGGTAATGTGGCCGAGTGGGTAGCATCATCTTACGATCCTGCATCATACAACTATTCGTCTACTATGAATCCAAATGTCAACGATAAAGACAATATGCGCAAAGTTGTTCGCGGTGGTTCTTGGAAAGATGTAGCTTACTTCCTTCAAGTAAGTACTCGCGACTATGAGTATGCAGATTCGGCTAGAAGTTATATTGGCTTTAGAACTGTTCAAGATTATATGGGGACAGACGTAGTTTTAAATAACAACTTTGGCGATGCTCGCTAATATCCCTTTTTTTTAAATTCAAAACCTTTTTTATTAAACTCAATCAAACCTTAAACTAAAAACTCAACAAAACATTAAGTATTATGGCACAATCAAAATCTTCAAAGAAATTATTTAATATGGCCTATGGCCTTGGAGCATCGATAGTAATTATTGGAGCACTTTTCAAAATTCTTCACTGGGAATTAGGTCCGTTAAACGGTGGTGTTCTTTTGGCAATCGGACTTATTACTGAAGCAATTATTTTCGCGATTTCTGCTTTTGAGCCGGTAGACGAGGATCTGGATTGGTCATTGGTTTATCCAGAACTAGCAGGAGGCGCAAGTACTAAGAAAAAAGCAGTTGCTAAAGAAACTGAAGACACTCAAGGTCTTTTGTCTAAAAAACTAGATGATATGTTAAAGGACGCTCGTATCGATGCTGAATTAATGAACAGCCTAACAACTAGTATTCGTTCTTTTGAAGGGGCTACTAAAAGTATGGCTCCTACTGCCGAAGCAATGAGCTCTACTAAAAAGTATAGCGAAGAAATGGCGCTTGCTGCTGCACAAATGGATTCATTAAACAGCCTTTATAAAGTGCAAATTGAATCGGCAAGCCGTCAAACTGAAGCAAACCAAGCAATCGCAGAAAATGCCGAGCAACTTAAGCAGCAAATGCAAAACTTATCTACAAACCTTTCTTCATTGAACGGTGTGTATGGTGGAATGCTTTCGGCGATGACTCATAAAAACTAAGATAGGTTTTCACCTTAATTATTAATCTTTAAAAAAGAATAAAAATGGCAGGAGGAAAACTATCCCCAAGGCAGAAGATGATTAACCTTATGTATTTGGTTTTCATCGCAATGCTTGCACTAAATATGTCCAAAGAAGTATTATCTGCTTTTGGACTTTTAAATGAAAAAATTGAAGACGCTAATGCAGCTACAACACAACGTAATCAAGCCTTTATGGAAGGGCTTGCTGTAAAGGCCGCCGATGAACCTGCGCAATACGCCGAGGTAAAAGCGAAAGCCGATAAAGTAGCGCAAATTTCAAACGAACTCGACACATATTTGGCTTCACTGAAGGAAACTGCAATGGCGAAAATTGAAGACCCTTCAGATTATGAAGTTATGGATAAACCAGACTTTTTTAACAACCTGTTTTTTACAGGCGATAAGTATAAAGAAGGCGGACAAGAATTTATAGCAAAAATTGATGCTTACCGCACGCAAATGCTAGATGTATTGTCTGATCCTGCTTTGGAAAAAGTTGCTGGAATTGACGAAATTGAAGCCGCTGTAAAAAATAACTTTTCAACAGCCGAAGAAACAAATCGCGACGGTAAAAAAGTTAAGTGGTTAAACTACCATTACGAAGGTTTCCCATTAGTAGCTTCTTTAACTAAGCTTACTCAAATTCAAGCCGATGTTAAAAGCACTAAGAGTGAAATTCTTCAAAAAATGTTGGCAGGACAACAAGCTGCTGCACTATCTTTTAGTAACTATTCAACATTGTTAGAATCATCTAAATCTGCTTACTATTCAGGCGAAACTTTTGACGGTTCTATTGTTCTTGGTCGTACAGACGAAAGTACAAAACCAAAAAGGGCAGAACTTACCTTGGATGGTCGCAAACTGGAGGAAGGAAAAGACTACACCTTTGAAGGAGGTAAGGTGAAATTAAGCGTTGGCGCTGGTGCGCCAGGTGATCATAAAATTGAAGGATTCTTATACTACGGAGAAGATGGTAAAGAAACCGAAGTAAAAGTAGATCGATCGTTTGCAACAATTTCTAAACCAAATTCGGCAGTGATTGCTGCAGATAAGATGAATGTTGTTTACCGTGGAGTTGATAACCCAATTACGGTTTCTATTCCTGGAATACCTGACAATAAAGTAAATGCTTCGGCACCAGGTTTATCTAAAGTTTCGGGTACTAAATATGTAATGCGTCCAGGATCTGGAAGAACAGTTACAATTTCGGCAAATGGAACAATGCCAGATGGCCAAACTGTTGGCTCTAAACAAGAATTCCGTATTAAAGATATCCCTGCGCCAGTAGGTGCTGTACGTGGTGAGACAGGAATTGTTAGAATGGCACGTGGAGGCTTAGAAATTTCAACAGTTTCGGCGGTATTGCAAGACTTTGACTTCGACTTAAATATTCGTGTAACTGGCTTTAGTTTTAAAGTTTCTGGTCAACCTACAGTTAAAGTAAGAGGAACAAAACTAGACGCTGCGGCAAAAGGTGCTTTAAGAAGAGCAAAACGTGGTGATGCAGTTCAAATCTTTGATATCAATGCTACCCTCGCAGGAAATTCAAGCTATAAGCTTAAAAAGATTTCTCCTGTAATTATTGAATTGACAAACTAAAATTAAGTAAAAACCCTATAGGTATGAATTTGAAAAATGTTGTTTTATGTGTTTTGGGTCTTGGAATGGCCGCGAGTGCTTCGGCACAAGTAAACATTCTTAATGCCAAAACCCCGGAGGATATAGGCAAGAAAACGGAAGCTCAAATTGCGTATGACAACGATAAACCGTTGCCGTATGGATATACAGATGAGCGTGACGTACTGTGGTCTAAAACCACTTGGGAAATTATAGATCTTGACGAAAGAGTAAACTTTCCATTGTATTACCCTATAGATACCAACAACATTGGTGCAGATAGACGCTCCCTTTATGATGTTTTGGTAAGAAACATTAAAAATGGAAAAATTGATGCTGTTTATGCAGATTCATATTTTACTGAAAAACGTACTTTAGATGATATTACAGCCTCTTTGGTGTATAGCGATACTACAGACTTAGGTATCGAGCAATACAATGCCGAAGGTGTAGTAGATCCACAATACGTTCGTAAGTTTTCATTAGACGCTGGCGATATTGAAGAATGGCGTATTCGCGGGTACTGGTACTTAGACAAGCGTCAAGGCGAGTTAAAGTATCGTTTGCTGGGTATTTGCCCTGTGGCTAACGAGGCGCGCTCTAAGGCTTTCCCAGAAGATGGAATTGATTCTAAAGTTGAATTATTCTGGGTTTGGTTTCCAGGAGCACGCGAAGTGTTACACGAAGCAAAAGCCTTTAACCGAAAGAATACATCGCAACCCATATCATACGATCACTTGTTAAATTCTAGACGTTTTAACGCTGTTATTTATAAAGAAGACAACGTACAAGGCGACAGAACTGTTAACGATTATATTAACGATAATGCTTTAATGCAACTATTAGAATCTGATAGAATTAAAGAGCAAATTCGCAATATCGAAATAGACTTATGGAATTACTAAGTTGTTGATTTTATTCATAAATTTAAAGAACCCTTCAGGTTTCATTTTTTGAAATTGAAGGGTTTTTTATTTATATATACTGGTTAATATGAAAAATGTAGATTATATAGTAGTAGGATTGGGGATTGCTGGTATTTCATTATGCGAACAACTTTTAGTACAAAACAAAAGTTTTATAGTAATTGATAATGGTAAACCGGGTGCAACGGCAAATTCGGGTGGTGTGTTTAATCCTACAGTTTTAAAACGCTTTACCGTTACGTGGAATGCCTCGCAATTTTATCCCGAAGCAGTATCTTTTTACCGTAACATTTCAGAAAAGTTAAACCAACAAATATTTGTAGAAAACCCAATTCTTCGTGTTTTTAAAAGTGTTGAAGAACAAAATAATTGGACAGTAGCAAGCGATAAAAACGAATTGCAACCCTATCTATCTACCGAATTTTTAAAAAATAATAACAACAATATTTCTGCTCCATTAGGCTTCGGAAAAGTTATGGGTACGGCCCAAATTAACGTATCAAACCTACTTACAGGGTATCGTAAATATTTAAAGAACAATAACCATCTTTTTGAAGAAGAGTTCAACTATCAAGCTCTAAAGCAGGCTAATGGTATTGTAACTTATAACAATTATACGGCAACAACTGTAATTTTTGCCGAAGGCGCAGGAGCAAAGCGCAATCCGTTTTTTCCGCAAAAAGCATTAAAGGGTAATAAAGGAGAATATATAATCATAAAAGCCCCTGAATTAAAGCTACAATCGCTTTTAAAAGATGCGTTTTATATAATTCCACTTGGGGATGACTATTATAAAGTTGGTGCAACCTTTAATCGCGAAAGTTTAACTTTAGAAACTACGCAAGCGGCACGAGATGAAATTATTTCAAAATTAAAAAAGATGATTAATTGCCCTTTCGAGCTTGTGGGTCAAACGGCAGGTATAAGACCCACTACGCAAGACCACAAACCATTAATTGGCAGCGTGCCTCAATTTAAAAATATTGTATTTTTTAATGGATTGGGTTCGCGCGGATTTTTGATGGCACCTTTAGTTTCAAAGATTTTAATTAACGCAATAACGCAAAATACCGCCATGCCAAAAGACATGGATATTAATAGAATGCTGTAAAGTTTAAGAATTATTTTTCGGCTTTTTCACGGTCGTAATCAACAAAAAAGTTAATCCAAATATTTCTTGAAACTCTTACTATTATAGGAAACAAAACAGCAAGCGTTATAATAATTGCTAAAAACGAATAATTTCTGCCTAAGTCGAGAAAAAAGAACGAAATAATAAATGCGGCTACGGCAATGGCTACTCCCACAGCATAACTTACGTACATTGCGCCAAAAAAGAAAGAAGGTTCAATTTTAAATTTTTTACCGCAATGGCTGCAAAATTCGTGCATCTTCATTAGCTTGGTTACTTTGTATGGGTTGTTTTCAACATACATATCGCCCTTGTGGCAAACGGGGCATTTGCTAGTAAAAATACTGTAGAGTTTGGTGCCTTTCAATAATTTCATTCTCAGCTTTTTTAACGCCACAAAAATAGGCATCTTTGCAAAAATTTTAAAGCTATTTGCAAAGTAAAGTTTATCGCTTATTGGCATTATTGGTGCTTAAAAATTTTAGGTTTAATACTTACATATCATGATTAATATTCATAATCTTTCAGTCTCTTTTCAAGGCGATTATTTGTTCGAAAAAATTACATTTCAGCTTAAAGCGGGTGACCGTGTTGGACTGGTTGGAAAAAATGGCGCCGGAAAATCTACCTTGCTAAAAATACTTTCGGGCGAACAGGAGTACGATACCGGCCAGATTGCCACCGATAAAGAAATTTCAATTGGTTTTTTAAAACAAGATATCGATTTTGAAAAAGGAAGAACGGTTTTGGAAGAGTCTTATGAGGCATTTACCGAAATTAAAAAGCTCGAAAAAAAGCTGGAAGAAATAAACACCCAACTTGCCGAAAGAACCGATTACGAAAGTGAAGGCTATCATAATTTAATGGTAGATTTAAACGATGTGCAGCATCAATATGAAATTCACGGTGGGTACAATTATCAAGGTGAAACCGAACGTATTTTACAAGGTTTAGGTTTTCAACGCGCCGATTTTGATAAACTTACCGAAACGTTTTCGGGCGGGTGGCGTATGCGTATAGAACTGGCAAAATTACTACTTCAAAACAACGATATTTTACTGCTCGATGAGCCTACCAACCACCTCGATATTGAATCGATCTTGTGGTTAGAAGAATTTCTTAAAAGCTATGCAGGAGCCGTGGTTATCGTATCACACGATAAAATGTTTTTAGACAATGTTACCAATCGCACTATTGAAATTTCGTTGGGTAAAATCTACGATTTTAACAAACCGTATTCGCAATATTTAGTACTGCGAAATGAGCTGCGCGAACAACAATTAGCTTCACAAAAAAACCAACAAAAACAAATTGAACAAACCGAAAAACTTATCGATAAATTTCGCGCTAAAGCGAGTAAAGCCACAATGGCGCAATCGCTTATAAAAAAGCTCGATAAAATAGATAGAATTGAGGTAGACGAAGACGATAACAGTGTAATGACTTTGCGCTTTCCTGTTTCTGTAACCCCGGGAAAAGTAGTGGTTGAGGCAGAGAATATTTCAAAAAGTTACGGCAATAAAAATGTTTTAAACGAGGTAGACCTCGTTGTGGCTCGCGATTCAAAAATAGCCTTTGTGGGACAAAACGGGCAAGGTAAATCTACATTAGCCAAAATTATCGTGGGCGAAATTGAACACCAAGGAAAAGTAAATCTTGGACACAATGTACAGATAGGGTATTTTGCTCAAAATCAAGCCGATTATTTGGACGGTAGCAAAACTGTTTTGGATACCATGATTGACGCGGCAAATGAAAAAAACCGCAGTAGAGTTCGGGATATTTTGGGTTCTTTTCTCTTTAGAGGCGACGATGTCGAAAAATATGTAAGAGTGCTTAGTGGTGGCGAACGCAATAGATTGGCACTTGCAAAGTTGATGCTTCAGCCCTTTAATGTATTGGTCATGGATGAGCCTACCAACCACTTAGATATAAAATCTAAAAACGTTTTAAAAGACGCTTTAAAAAGTTTTGAAGGTACCTTGATTTTAGTATCCCACGACCGTGATTTTTTACAAGGATTAACAGATAAGGTTTATGAGTTTAGAGATCATAAAATTAAAGAGTATTTGGGCGATATAAACTATTTTCTTGAGCAACGAAATCTTCAAAATCTTCGTGAAGCCGAAAAACGAACGGTAGTTTCTGAAGTAAAACAAAAACGTTCAGCAGGCGAAGAATACGAATTGCAAAAAAAGCTAAAGTCTGCCAAAAATAAACTTAGTAACGTTGAAGCTAAAATTTCAACTTTAGAAAAAGAAATCGCCGAAATTGATACCGAATTGGCTATTAATTACGATGAAACTATCGCAAAACCAAACTTTTTTGACAAGTATCAAAATAAAAAGAAAAAGCTGAAAACGTTAATGGAAGAGTGGGAGGTGCTTCAGGAAACTGTAGAATCCTTATCGGCTCAATAGTTTTGCGAGCTTCAATTTTATTGCTTTAAATTATGTTTGAACACTTTTTTCAATGCCCACATTGCTGGGAAGAAATTTCGATGCTGTTGGACGCTTCGGTCTCGCGACAAACATATATTGAAGACTGCGAAATTTGTTGTAATCCTATTGAAATAAATGTGGCTTTTACCAACGGTGAAATGGTTTCGTTTTCTGCCTCGAGCATTGAGCAATAAAAGTTTATACAATAATTTTTTCGAGAGCTGCCTTTACACTAATCCAAAGAAAGTTAAAAATAGATTTTGTTTTGTCTCTCGTTGCAGTTGCTGTACCTTCTTTAAATGAGTCTTCATCAGACTTGCTATTTTTGGAAACAAAAATATTGGCAATGGCTGAAAAGAACGAATTCTTTTCTTTTCCATTTTTCTTAAGAATATTCACCTTAAAGTTTGAATAACTTATCTTCATATCGGTGGTGGCGCTTTCGCTATTACCATCAATAGTAAAGTATGTTTTGTTTGTATGACCCTCCAATTTTACATTTAAGTTGGGTTGGGTAAAGCTGTTCATTTTTTCGGCTTGTAACGCCCCCATATCGGCTTTAAAAATAAAGGCGTCGGTTTTGTCATTTACATCAAAACTCCAATCTACCGCAAGCGGCGTGTTGCCCATAAAATCGGCGCTAATTTGTAAACGAGTTTTCTGTGGGCTCGAATAGGTATTACTCGCATTGGCAATTTGTGCATTAAGGTTTTCAAATTTTATGGAGCCCCCCATATTATCTCGATTAACACGTTCTTCGTAAGTTATTTTTGCATTCGAAATATTTAGTGAATCTACAGTCAATGCAAAGGGTAATTCGCGTAGCATTTGGCTATAAAGTGGCTTTATTTTTGGGTCGTCTGCCACCAATTTGTCGCGGTAAATTTTAACCGTAGGTGAAGTTAATGAGATGAACTTACTTTTTGCATAAAATTCCTTTTTATCAAAACCAAAACCTATCGATTCTATGGTTAGCGATGGTAATGTTAAATTGTAATGATCGCGTTCGGTTTTAATAATTTGAGAGAGCTGTTGTTTAGAATACTTTGTTTTGAGTTGAATGTTTTTAAATTCGGCATCATTATTTTTAAAAGAGAAGTGCGAAACGGTTGCATTTTCATACGGGCTTACTTTTACAAAAAGAGAATCGCCTTTGGCTTGGTATGTTTTATAATCGAAAGGTATTTTTTGTTTTATTGTATTTTTATCTACTTTAATTCCGTTTATATTTAATGAAAGCCCTTTAGTGTAGAGTTTGGTAGAATCTTTACCTTTTTCGTAGATGGCAAATTTACTGTTGTTAACAATTAATTTGTTTACAAATATAGGTTTGTAAATATCGATTACCCCTTTTTGGATGGAGTCTTGTTTTGGCACAACTCGATCTTTATAATACGCCATAATTGGGTTTATAACCGAAATGGTTTCAATATGTATTTCTTCTTTAAAAATATAATCCCAATAACTAATATGCGAAATTTTGAGTTTATCGACATTAATATAGGTGTGTTTTAAAGAATCTTCTTTGTTGGTAATAATTAGTGAAGCGTTTGTTATAGCGAGCGATCCTCCAAATGATTCGACGGTAATATCGTCATAACTTTGAATCATATTTTCTGGCAATCTATCGGTAATAAAACTTTGTACTTTGTTTTTGAGGTATAAATTTATTGAAATAGTAGCTACCGCAATTAGTGTACCTACAGACAAGATTGTGATTGCTACCTTTTTTAAATCGTTGCTCATATTTTAAAGATAGAAAGAATTTTAATCTGCCATAGTAGCTTTAATACTATATTATGAAAATTGAGCAGCGCGGAATTATAATTTTTATAACACTTATTGAAAATGGTGTTCTCTTAGTAAAAATTCACTTGTAAACTAATTGGTATTAGTGATTTAAAAATAGATGAAAATTACTTAAAACTTTATTTGTAAACTCTCAAAAGGTTTGTATCTTTGCAGTCCAATATTTCTGTCGGCCTTATGAACCGAAAGTTAAAAGCTAAAGACGAAGTATTGAAACCCATATCGCGGGATAGAGCAGTAGGTAGCTCGTCGGGCTCATAACCCGAAGGTCACAGGTTCGAGTCCTGTTCCCGCTACTAAGACAAAGAGCTGTTTAACAACCATTAAGCAGCTTTTTTTTATGTCTAAAAAAGTATTAATTACTGATAACGTACCCAAAAACGTACCCAAAACTTTTATAATTCAACCAGTAGCCGTGAATTATAGTTTGCCAAAATTATATATTCCAAAAGATAAAAATGGCAAGGCCACAGTCAAAAGACCGTGGCATGTATGGTTCAATTATAAAAATCCTGAAACGGGCAAGTTTGATAATTCCAGCAAGTTTAAGTTTAAGCACGGAATTAATAGATATAAAACTGTAAAACAACGCAAAGAATTTGGTTTGCGCCTCGTACGGGTTTATTCCCACCTACTTGACGAAGGCTATAATCCCTACACAAAGGAGAGTTCAGAAGGATTTCATTTAATACCGAAAGAAGTTACTTGCAAGGATGCCCTACAGATGGCGTATGAGCAAAAAGCGGGTGATCTTGCTCAAAGCACCCAAAAAGATTGGGAGTATAGATTGAAAAAATTCCTTGATTACGCGGAAGCTGCTGGATTTGCTGATTTTAATATTAATGATGTAACAACTTTCCATGTGGCTTCATTCCTTAACTACTTGGCCGAAAGTGGACAGGGTCCAAAATCTATAAATAATTTTCGTGCGTGTTTAAGTGGTCTATGGAGCAAACTAGCTAATGATACTGTTGCGATGAGCAATCCCGTAACTGTTCTGAAAAAACGGAAGGAGAATCCACAAAAAAATAAGCCTTTTACACCGCAAGAAATTGCCGAAATAAAAAATTACTTATTGGACAATGATCCAGGGCTGTTAACTTTTATTCGCTTTGTAGCATTTGCATTTCTTCGCCCAGTTGAAGTGGTAAGGCTCACGGTAGGCGATATTGATTTAAAGAATAACCGACTTTCTGTAAAAACCAAAACCGAAACCCGCGCAACCGTACGTATTATCCCGCAGCTCGCCGAGGAAATACTGAAAATGCAGCTTGAAAAATACAATAAAACCGATTTTGTTTTGACAGCATTGGACGTTCCTGGTTCGTGGACAGCCAAAGAAAATACGCGCACTAAAATTTTTAGCGATCGATTTACAAAGGTGAAGGATCATTTTGGTTTTGGTAGTGAATATGGTATATACTCTATTCGCCACAGCTTTGCGCTCGATCTTTATAACTCTTTTATTGCAGACGGGCTTACAACTGTAGAAGCTGAATTTAAATTATTAACAATTACACGCCATAAAAGCGTTAGTGGACTTCGCAACTATTTACGCGATGTAGGGGCCATGTTGCCTAAAGACTATTCTAAGAATATTACTTTGGATTTTTAAGTTTACAGGATTTTCAATAAACTTTAAAATTAAAAATCTCTTCATTTTCTGCGGCGGTGGTTAATTCTTCCTTTGGTGGGGGTGTTACAGTCTGGGTTTCATTCTCAATTATTGTAATGCCATCTGCAATCATATATTTAATGGTTTCAATCGGTACGGTTGTATAACGGTTTTTATTAAAGTAGGCGTAATTATCTTTAAATGAAGCACATTTTTCCATCTTAATAATTATATCGCCATCAAAAACAATTTCTGCGCCGCCCTTGGTTCTGCCTTCGGTTGTTTGCTGAAAGATTACAAAAAACACTTTCCCGTTAAATTTCTTCCTAACATCTTCGTCCAGCTTTATCGCGCCAATCATTCTAACAAGTTTTTGCCAACTGTCTATAAAAATGCAATCGTAATGCTCAACTATTTCTTTAAATTCGGTGTAATTATCGAAACTACCTACGGTATCTATATTTTCTTGTGCCGCTAGTGTTAAATAGGCATCTTTTTTATCGGTAGCTAAATTACTGCTGGGGTGTTCTTCTAGGCTTGCAAACAAGCAACGGTTTCCGGCTTCGGCAAAATCATTTTGAAATTTATAAAGTGCGGTTGTTTTTCCAGCTCCCTGCGGACCGTCCAAGGTTACTACCACACTATCAACAGGTTTTTTCTCCACGGCCTGTAAAAAGCGGCTTGTTTCGCCGCCAATGGTAAACATGGGATTTTTTTCGGCCTGGTGCTTAATGCTCCTTACTTTAGGGTGTTTCCCCGAAATTAGCGGACGGATGCTTCCCCCGATGCTTTGTCCGCCCGCTGTGGTTTTCGGTTCAATGCTTTCTGTTTTCGGACTTTTTAATCCCCCTTTTTTGCTGTCTGGCTTGGTTTTTGTATTTTTGCTTCGTGAAACAGGCTTTTTCTGCCCGTCTTTGGGATTTGCTACGGCAGCCCTCGCGGACTTAGCCTGTTTTTCTTTTGCTCCAACTTCGTAGCCTTTAAATTTAGTTGTTCTATCCCTGTCTAATCTTAGCGAAATTCTGACATGTCTTTTTTCGCCGTCAATTAGAACTTTAGATTTAAAATTTAGGTAACCTATCACATTGGGAGGTTCGTTTTTTTTCCTTTCACCAAAATTATTGTAGGTGGAATTATTAATGAGTTCTTCCAAATGTTCAATAACAGCCGCTTTTGCAGAGTACATTGGCTTTAGTATTTTTCGGGAACCATCACCAATAAAATCAACTTGTTGAAGTCTGTTTTTTATAAAAACATTATCCTTGCCTTTTAAGTTGCGGTTGTAATAGTGATGTGTAAAGGCACGTAGTTCTGGAACTGTCATTTTTTTAAATTTGTCCGTGCTAATTTTTGACCTACTTCCGTTCAATCCATCAAAAAATGCGTAATTGTGCTTTTGGTTTCGTAAACTATCAAGACGGTTTTGCACGGCTTTTACGAAGTCGCGGCCAAGGTCTGAAAGTTCTATTTCTTCACCATGCCAGTTATGGTGAAATGGACCATCTTTTTTTAAAACGCCAAGGGCATAATCGCTTGGGTTTTCTGCAAAAATTTCTTCCTGATCTAATTTGGCATTTTTAAAAAGATTGTAAACTAAATTAGCGGTTAAGGGGCTTACTTCCTTATGGTTGTACTTGTCCAAGCCTATAACATCTTTAACTGCGGTTGCAACCGAAACGCTTTTCGGCTTTACCGCCTTTGGTTTCGGGTTTGCAGCTTCCAATTCTTTTTTTGAAAGTTTCTTTTTGGGTTTCTCGATTGTTTTAAGACTTTTTTTAAAAGTTATAATCCAGTCAAGGTCAGAGGCAATAGAGTATAATTTCTCAACTTTTAGCTCATAAATTAAATGCTCTAATTTTTTAATTGAGGTTTTTTTTGTGATACTGGTTACTTCTTTTAATACCTCTGAATTTGGATTTATTGTTAATTCCCAATTCGCATTTTTTTTGGCATATGCTATGGCATCATTTAAGTTTTTAGGCTCGGGAAGTTGTGGTCGTTTTTTATTCTCGTTCTGTTTTTTTAAGTACTTCGGTACGCTGTTTTTATCTCGATCCAAAATATAGTCAACTGCCCCTTGTGATGCGCTGGCGGCACGAAAATAAAATCTGTTATCTTCCTTCATGCTTTTAACCAACCTACTGTTCCAGCCTTTTAAATATTTTGCGCTATTATCTATTATATGAAATAAAATGCCGCTTTCTGCACACAGAAAAACCGCGCCCATTTCGGCAATCAATTCTTCTTTAGCATAGTCCAGTTTACTTGTTAATTTGCCAAGAGTAACGCCTGGGCGGCTCAATCTTTTGCGGTGTCCTGTACTATGGATTAATTCGTGGAAATATGTACTATAGTACTCTTGCGGACTTTGAAATTTATCTATTGCGGGTATTAGAATGTTGTCCATTTTAGGGTAATAGGCAGGCTGATTTCCGCCAAAATCAACTTTGGGTGGATTTGGCATTGACTTTATTATCGCTTCGGCTATTTCAATTTTTTCTTTTACAGATTTTGTAGCATTTTCATTTTTTGGTAGAATACCCCAATCTATGCCTGTAATATCTTCGGCGCTAAAAACATTGTAATATTTAAGGATTGGGATGTAACTATTTGAAAGTCGCTCTACCGTCCATCCAGACCGGGTTAATATTTTTAACTTGTTTTTGTGTTTTTCAATCCACGCTATAAATTTTTTCTTGTTGTAGGTTGAAAACTCTAGCTTTGTACCGTCTCCCTGTACTTCGGAATGAGAATAGAGCTTTGTAAAATATACAACTCTTTTGCCTTTGGATCCTTTTTTTAGCTTTCCGTTAAATTTTTCGATTTGCTTAAATGTTAGAAAATATGGATTTTCAAAATTAATTTGTTCCATATATTCTTGACCATCTTCGTCTTGTTTTACCTCAAAGTTTAAGAGAAAAAAATTGATCCCCCTGTAGCCTTTTTTACTTTCAAAGTTTGTGGCTTGTTTACCGTCTGAAAACCCTGTTTTTTCCCAAGTGGTTTGCCATGGTAAATTGCCTACTTTCTCAATAGTGTTCAATACTAAGTCTGTAATGTATTGGTATATTTCATCTGGGCTTACGGCTTTGTTTAACCCTGTAAATTCTTCTGCAGAGATATAATCGGGAATTTCATCTAGTCCTGGAAGATCATAGCTTGAAACTTGTTCGATAGCCATTGGACCCGGATTAAAAAGTATGTCTTTACGTCCATTGGCGGCTTCAATGCCTTTTTGCAACCTATCGTAAAGAACTGTTTGACCTTCTTTTTCAGCCAGCTTTTGAATGTCTTTAACCTTATCAAGATTAACACTTGCATTTAGGCCGTTAAAAATTTTTACTGCTCTACTCATAGCGGTATAGATTACAAGTTTTTATATGGTTATTGTTTGGCCTCCTACTTCAATTTCTAAAGAAGTAGTAACATTCTTTACATTATTAATATCGTCCAGCGCTTCCAGTACATAAGCAGTTTTAATTGTTGTAGGGATGTTCTTTATTAACTGTTTTTCGCCAGCAGCTATACTTAGCGTTGTAGTGCCAGGGGTGGAGTAACCAATTAATTCACCTTTTGCGCTATAAAGATTTACTTTTTTTAGCGTAATAAGCCCATTCGTGTTTAAGTCTATCGGTTGAGTTCCGGTGTTAGTTACTAATACATCAATATCTAGTTTGAAATTGCTAATTCCTGGCTTTAAATTACGTGCAGCAACTACTTTTGCGGTTAAACTTTTATATGCGGCGTAAGCCGTCTTTCCTTTTCCGAATAAATAATATAGTCCGTAACCGGCGGCGGCGTAAAGTGCTAATTTTTTCATTGTTCTAGGCTTTTAAGTCGTTGGTTTAAATCGTTAACGGTTGCAACCAAGGGCGCAATAGTTTTAAATAATTTGTATATAAAGAAAATGCCTGTTATAGAGAGAAACATAAATAGACCCAAAACAACAAAAGCAATCCATGGAAGCGAAAATTTTGTTTTTTCTTTATTGGTTTCGTCTATGGCGGCTTTTGCTGTTTGGTCAATTTTTGTTGAATTGGCTTCTTCGCTATTTGTAGCAAGATTTTTATTTGTTGTCTTAGTTTTTTTCTCGTAAATAGGTATTGCGTTGCGCCATTCTTTTTCCCCGGTATTTGGGTTGGTTGTTTGCCCCATGGCCTTGCTTGGATCTATGGGTACAAGACGAAGGCTATAATCTTCTTCGGTTATCTTGCTACGATCAAAAAGGTTTGTTTTTTTGTTTTCGTTTTCGGTAATATTTGTATCTGCAGTAACATCACTTTTACTGGTGCTGCGGTTTATTTTTGTAGCGGTGCAGCTACTGGTCATAAAATATAGCACGGCAAAAAATGCCACGTACATGACAACTGCAATTACTGTATTAGTTTTATGTGATCGGTGGTTAAACATTTTTACTGCTATTGTTGGGTGTAAAATTTATTCCACTCTCTCTTTCAAAAATTCTAATCAATTCCATTGTTTCTGGATCGTCTTGGTTTTTTAACTTCATCATTGGCAGCACAACGGAAACAATTGTTGATACCTTTTTTAGATTATCCCTGGTTTCATATAATTCTTTTTTAACTTCTGCCAGCTCCGCTTTGGTTTCATTGAGATTCTTTACAATCTTACTGTATTTCATTTCGCGTATGGCTTTCCAATTCTCAAAAATCTTAGGTACACCTATTGCTGTCAACACCAAGCTAATTCCGCCTAAAATTGCCGCGATATTGTTTCCTGTAAATTCGGTTGGAACATTATTTAACGGCATTTTTTTGTCGGTCTTTAAATTCTTGTAATTGTTTTTGTGCTTCTCTTTTTTTCAAGTAGAAAAAACCACTAGCGGCAGCGGTAAGGCTAGTAATCGTCTGTTCAAACGTAATTTTATCATAAAAGATTAAAAACGTAAAACACATCACTACTACGCACGTAACCGCTGCGCGAAAGTTGTCTTTATTTAACTTCATTAGTTCGCTGTATCAACTCGATTAATTGTAACGCTTTCTTCAAATGCGCCCGCGTGGACTTGACAATTTGTAGGAACAGTTATGCTCGTTAGTGGCACTCCTAGAAATGCACCTAAATCGATTTGTGAAATGGTAGGAGGAAATATTACTTCTGTCAATGAACTGCAATTGTTAAAAGCGTAATCCTCAATAGTTGTTACGCCTTCGTTAAGTGTCAATGATACAAGATTTTGGCAATTTTGAAACATATATTTCTTAACGATTGAACAACTTAGATTAACGGCAGTAATTGTGTTGTAGTCGGCAAACCAATAATCACTATTCACGTTCATTGTAGATGGAATAGTAATGTTTTTTAAACTTGCATACTCCTGCGTTCTAAATCTTTGGTTGAAACCAAAATCAACATTTGTAACTCCTTCTTGGAATACTAGCGTTTCTAGAGGACAATTTTGAAAAGCTGTATAATTATAGCTAGTTACTGTTCCTGGTATTGTTACTGACTTAACACCTGAATATTGAAACGCCATCAAATTGAGATTCTCTAAACCGTTTGGCAAATCAATCGTTTCTAAGCTAGTACAATGACTAAACACACCATCCCCAATGGTTTTTAAGCCGCTAGGTAGCGATACGTTTACAAGATCCGGGTTACTAGAAAATGCGCCCGATTGAATTTCTGTTATTGAAGTTGGTATAACAACACTTGTAAGTTGATTTTGCGAAAACGCATTGTTGCCTATATGCTCTAAACCTTCGGGCAAGTTAACAGTTGCAAGCATATTTCCGTGAAACGCGTTGTTTTCTATCCTTTTGACTGAATTAGGAATATTTACAGATGTTAATTGATTATATTGAAACGCATTGTAGCCTATTACTGTTGTCGATGAAGGTAAAATTACTGTTGTCAATTGATTATTTTCAAAGCCCGAAACTCGTGTAATATCATCAGCTATTGTCAAGCTATTAATAATATTACTTGCAAATGCGCTGTCGTCTAAAACTGTTCCCGAAGGGATTATTAGCGTTGAAATTTGATTACCCATAAATGCGCCATAAGCAATTGTACTTCCCGATGGCAATTCGAGTGAATTAATGTTATTGTATTCAAAAGCATTTTCGCCAATTCGTGTAAGTGAAGGGGGTAATGTTAGCGTTTCAAATTGATTAGAACTAAAAGCGTAGTCCTCAATACTTACAAGAGTTGAAGGAAAAGTTACTTCGGAAATTTTGTTGTATGAAAATCCACCAACTGTAATTAACCCTTCGGCTAATTCTAATTGGTCTATCCGATTAGAAGCGAAACATTCATAGCCGAAGGTTGTTATCGTGCCTGGAAGTTTAACAATAGTCAAATTTTGCTCCGCAAAAGCTGAATCTAAAATTTCAGTTGCTCCGTTAGGTATTTCAATAGCCTTCTTCGCGCCATAAACGACACTTTCTCGCACATCTATAAGTTCTGTAACATCTGTATTAATAAGTGTTAAAGTGTTGCGTAAGACTGCTACAATTTTATCTTTTTTAATGCCGCCAGGCTCTGTAATTAATGCAATATCATCTTCTATTTGTTGATAGATTTGCTCCTTTGTAATTGGTTGGCTCATATTTTTTTTATTTATTCAAATTCTTCACTAAAATATTCGTCAAATAGACCTTCTTCATCTTCTTCTATTTGATCTGGACATGGACAAGGTGGGTGGATGATTCCTAACATGATTTACTCTTTATTAAGGTGCCAAAGGGCTAAAAAAAACCCCCATTAAAACTATTGCGCCAGAAGAAATTACGGTACCTGGATTGCTGTATGCGAAATTTTCCAGTCGCGCTAACCAACCGTTTACAAAAGTGTTACTGTTGCTGCGTGTACGGTAATGATTGGCGCGGTACTCATTATATATACCAACAAATTGTTGCGGATTGACCTCGTTTAAAGCTTTTAAGGTAATTGGCCCCATTTTGTTGTCTTCTGGCATTTTGTAGCCAAAACGATCATTTAAAACTTGTTGCGCTAACCTTACCCCGGTTCCCGCGTTTACATGATGATCTACAATGGTATTGGCTATTGCTTGATCGTTAATTTTATCGGCTTGTACTTTTCGCCAGAAATATTCCTTATATAGTTGCTCTGCGTACTCCTTTGTAATGGCTTTCATATCGGCAACTGTTGGCGGACGTTTAATAATGTTTTCGTAAAAACGTGCGCTAATACCTCTATATGTACCAACGTTCTGCCCTAGACTATTAAAGTTTCCGGCATCGGCTGGGTTGTTTTGATAACCACCTTCTACTTGCAAAAGAAGTGGAATGTATGAATTGAAATTTGCCATTACCTAAGTTTTTAATTGGTTATTTATAACGTTATTTCTGGGGCTGGTTCGCGTAAAGCTGCCTTACGCTTCTTTGATTTTTTTCCTTTTTTCCGTTTTTTGGGTTTTGGGGCGTTTAACCCTTTAGACTTTTTGCCTTCACCGCCAATAGCTCCAATTATTAAAAGAGCAGCGATACTTATACCGGCCACCTTTAAATAATTTGTTTTTGTTGGCTTCTGCTGATCGTCCGGTTTTTCTTTTTCCGTTCCTACCGTTACAGGCGGAAGGTTGTCCACATTATTCTGCAGGCCAATCATCTGCCCTAAGTCGCGAAATGCAGCAACGTGGCTACGTTTGCCAACAAAGCTTATCGAAATTTTTGTGCTTTCGATTGGTACGGTTACGGTTGCAAATCCGTTGCTATCTGTTGTGGTTCCAACATTTTTCTTTCCGTCTTTCCAAACTAAATGCGCTCCGGCCAATGGTTTGCCATCTACATCTATAATTTGAACTTCTTTGCTAAGAAGTCCTTTTTTAGACTCCGGTGCAGTTGTAGTTGTTGTATATTGCGGCGGGTTAGGGTTAAATGGTGGTGTATAAACTGTACCATCATCACTAAACGTTCCTCCAGCGGTTGTAGTTGTAGTTGCACCCTTGCTTGCTACGGTTGTACTTCCAAAAAGAGAAGGGGTAAATGTTTTTAAATTATTAGCGTTTTTCATGTCGTTTGTTGTTAGAGTTTTAAAATATTCCTGGAATTAGCTTTTTAAGTTTTTGCATTTCGCTTTTATCAAGCTCGCGCGTTAACCAATCTACTAAGCCTCTTTCTGGAGCTGGCCACATACCTTCACCAGCACCATCATAGCGGGGAGTTCCAAATTTTTCAGATATTAAATGAAAATCTGCAGGAGTTTTACCACGTAGAGCATTAAGTATTGCCTGGGTATCTGTGCCAAAGCGATCCATTGCTGTAAGTATAATTCTAGCAATAACAGAAGCCTGATTTTCTGTAATTGTATAACCGCTGTTTATTGGAGGGGGGGTGTTTCCTCCTGGGGTTGTATTTCCCCCTGGACTGTTGCTTCCAGGTGCAAAAATTTCGTCTGTAACTTTTCCAGCTTTGTTAATTCCTTTAAACACTTTATACAACAAATAGCCACCAACGGTCAAAGCTGCAACTGTTAAAATCGTTTGTGGGTTTCCAACTGCATAACTTGCGGTTTTCTTTACTGCTTTTTTTGCATTACTGGTTGTAATTATACCCGCAGCAGGTTTCTTTAACCCTTTAGATTTTTTCTTATTATTTGATTTTTTAGCCATTTTCAAATCATTTTTAGCATACTGCGTAAATTAGGATCGTTCATTGCTTTTTGAAGCTTTGTAAGTTCCTCTGTTGTTGCGCCTTTTTGAAGTGCCGCAATTGCGTTATATCGCTTTAATTCGTCTGCCGGATTTTGCCCGGATATTGATAAACTTTTAGCCATTTTTTACCGCTTTTAGATTAGGGGTTTCTATTAATTTTTTTAACTCTTTATTGAAAATTGGGTTGTTTTCTGAAATCCTCGAAATGAGCGTAGCTAAATCTTCGCATAAGTTTTCGGGAAGTTGACCTATGGTTTCGCATAGCGCTCGTTGTAATTCGGTATAACCCTCAAAGGGATCAACAACTTGTGGTAATGATGGATTAGGTGAGTTTAAACCAGCACTACCTTTAAAAGCTCCTATAAGTGCTGGTATCGCGCTTGGGTTTTGCGCCAGTCCATCAATTAACTTGTCAATGGCCGAAGGTTCGCGCTGAATATCTTCTTTGTATTGATGGCGTTCGTTTTCACGGCTGTATTTTTCGGCCTTATCGCGCCATTTGCGTTTTGCTTCTTTTTCATCCCTATAGTCTTGCTCTAGTTTGCGGTAATTTTCTTTCACTATTTCAAGTTCGCGTTGAGCAGTCATACCATTAAGAATTTCTGGCATTCCTAAACCAAAGGAACCATTTAGCCCAGGGTTTGTAATTTGAGGAGAAGGAGCGGGGTTTTGAGGGGTTGTAAAATCTACTGTAACAAATATGCCGCCTGGTTTGCTACCACTACCATTTTTAATACGTGGTATTAATTGTAATTTGGTTAATCCGGCATTCTTTAATGAATTTAGATAGTCTATTAATTTGCCATTGTACTTTTCATCTAACATGGCTTGATTTACCGCTTTCGCATAATACTTTTCGGTAACACAATCCATAACGTCTAACTGAAACGTAGCACGAGCTTTAAGTTTTTGTTGAAGTTGATTTAGTTTTTCCATTATTGCGGGGGATTTTGGCAAGAAGCTATAAGTACGTAATTCACTTTTACTTCTTGTTTGTTTGGGTTGTCTTCAAGGAAATTAATTACAATATTTCCAGTCATTCTAACATTAGCTGGGCCTAGAGCAAATGAAGCTTTTGGCGGTATAGCAATACCGTTAATGTGTACTGTAGTTTCTCCGGTATTATACAATGTAGGCTCTACCCAATCATTCATTTCTATAATGAATTTGCCGGGGTTAAATGTTTCGGTTTTGAATAGTCCTTTGTTCATTGTAAGTAATTTTTAGAAGCAATCTGAAATTTTTGATCCAGCTGCATTGTCTGTATCTACAGCGTAATAGATTATAACTTTTACCTTAAAATCTTCACCAGCTCCAATTGGAGAACTAGGCGTTACTACTGCCGATATACGCCCTGGCCTTTCAATGGACAAAGGGCAAATTGATCCTTGAAAACTGTTTTTTGTTGATACCTCTGATACTGCTACATCTATTGGCATTAATGCTGTTGTAGCACCATCATAAATTGACAAGTCTGCTGACTTTCCATCCGGAATTGATCCTATTAGTTTTGAAGAATAACCAACTATTGATCCTTGAATACTTGAAATATCAACTTCTTTTTGAGCATCACCTTGTACTAGGCTAATTGTTGCTTGTACGTGCTGTAGTTTTTTCATTATTGTTTTTTTTAAAAAAACGCCTTGCCTATGGCAGCAAGGCGTTTTTGATTAACTAACTAACTTCAATAAAAATGAAAGTCTTTTTATCCTTTTCTAATGGTTCTATGACCTCTTAATCTAACTTCGCCATAACTATTATCGGAAGCACCGCCACCGGCTGGGATTGATACACCAGAAGGGAATTTAAACGCCCAAGTAAAATCGGCATCGTCTCTTAAGTAGCATAATGAGCCTAGGATTACAAAATCGTCTTGGGTTTTTGTTCCTGTATATGGATTACATAATGTTGCAACTGGCATATTTAATACAATTCTACCTCCTTGACGTATTTCAAATTCTGCGTTACGTAGTTCTTTTGAAGGTTTTGTTTCGTACAATGCTTCACCAGCTTTATTGACTGCCATACCGGTTGAAAAACCAATTCTCACTTCATTGAAAATAAACAACTCGTTTGTAGGTAATTTACCTTTATCGATATTGCTAATACCTTGAGCTTTCTCTGTGGTATTATTTACAAATTCGTGAATACCTCCGGCGCTATTCAGGCTGCCGCGTACAAACAACTCGTACGGTTGTAAGGTAATATCTCTTAAATTGCTGCTTTCTGCTTCTTTAGTTAAAGATGCCGAAGCTGCTCCCATTGGTAGTAATACTGAAATTAAGAAGGCCCATACTACCAAGTGACCTGCTGTGTTTTTTTGATCGTTCATCGTTTCTTGTTTTTAGATGATTAATAAAAATGTTAATGGTTCGTTTTGCTTAAATTTTTATCGGGTTTAAGCCCCCGCAAAATCGTTGTCTACAGCGGTTTCGCCATCCCACACTTGATCCCAAGAAATTTCTCGAATTGTTGGGCTTGCAAGCATAGGGTATTTATCATGGGCTGAAACTGCAGTTTGATCACATGGGCATCCTAGCCCCATGGCATCCTGTAAAAATTTCTGAGGCATATCTGCATCTTGTTTTACGGTGATTACCTTTTGTGCTTGTGCATCAATTATATCGCCCGCTTGTTCAGCAGCAACACCTACTAACGCAGGTACTACCACGTCAATACTTTTGCCTTTGTAACTTGCAGCAGCTAACAAGGCCGCAAGTGCTACACCTCCTTTAATTAATTGCTTTTGATCTTCGTCTTTAGAAGGTATAGCGCCGACTACTCCGCGCCCTACTCTCTTTCCACCTTCAAATGCAGCGAAGCCCTTGGCAACTTGCATTAAGTCTTTTGATTTTGGTTTTTTAAACTTCATGATTGTATTGATTTATGATTTTGGGTTTGGGTTAACTTTTTTTGTTTTTTCGCTTTTTACGCTTTTTTTTAGGCGCATTGAGGCCACTAGATTTGGTCTTTTTTTTAGGTTCAAATATTAGGTATGCACCTATTGCTAATGCACCAAAAACCAAAAGTGTTGTGGTTTGCTTGTCTGCAGCTGCTTTTTGATTGGCGTATGGAACAATATCGTAACCATCGTTTCGCTCAACTGCTGTTTTATAATCTAGGCCAAGGCCGGGGTTTGAATAACTCATAATTATTTTTTTGAAAATTTATATAAACCTAAGAGCGCGATAGTTAATACCCCGATCTTTAGTAGATTACTTTTTGGTTTTGCTGTATTAGGATTTACACCAGACTTTACTTTTACAACATCTAAAGTGCCGCCTGTAGAATTACCTCCGGTTGTATTTCCGCCACCAGTATTTCCACCTCCGGTATTACTCCCTCCGGTTGTGGTACTTCCGTGTCCGGGTATATAAGGTATGCCTGTAGTGGGTAGACCTAACAGCTTTAAAAGTGCTGTGGTAGGTTTGTAAATAGGGTTTTGTTGACGGTATGAGTTGAAGTATTTTAAATTCTTGTCTTTAAAATACTTTTGATAAATAGCTTTTTCAACTGCATTTAGTTTGTAATAAGCTTGGGGGTAGGTAGTTCCACCACCAGTATTAGGATTGGTACCGCCTCCGGTTGTGGTACCGCCCCCGCCAATTGTATTTCCGCCAGTTGTATTGCCGCCGCCAGAAGTAGTGGTTGTGCCGCCGCCACCATTGGGAGGAAGGCCGCCGTGGGGTTTGTCTGTAAGTATAAATTTTTCGGCAGTTATACTTTTAACACCACGCCAGTCTAGCATTTCAGTACCTACTTTGGTAATAGTAGTGGGGTTAAAAGGGTAGGGGTAGAATGAAGTATTGGTAGCGCCAGCAGCTTTTAACCAGCTTTCTCGTAAAACATCAATAAATTCACTTATTACTAATGCCTTGTGTTGCGCTATTAAAATTTCATCTTCGTCTGTTTCTTTTATCGCAACAAACTCAAAATAAGCTTTCCAGGCATATAAAACTTCAATTGTATCATTGAAATTTTTAATATAGTTTTTACTTAGAACATTACTTTTCATTAAACGGTTCATAACCATTTTATAAAAAGGTATAAAATATGTTTGGGTCCATTGGTTTACAACCCCCTCTACATGGGGGTTATCCCCTCCGCGACTTGGGGCATTCCAGGCATCAATAATTTTGTCGATAGCGCTCATCGCGGCGCGACCGATGGGAGAAGCTTCAATTGCAAAAACCGCAACTGCTTTTATTGTCTTCCATAATTTTCCAAAGAATCCCATGCTTACTTTTTGTTTCGTTTTTTATGCGCCATATATAGGCCGCCCGCTATAAGGCCAATTACTAATAATTTACTCATGCCCATTTGTTGTACCTTGCCTTTAGTATTTACTCGTGGTAAGGTTTTAACAGGTACATAGGGCAAAGTGCCACCTCCTGTATTGGTATTACCACCTGTATTATTACCACCGCCAGTATTGGTGTGTCCACCTGTATTGGTATTACCACCTGTGTTAGTTCCACCGCCTCCTGTATTGGTGTTGCTGCCCGATCCTACAACCGGAGGGGTTGTAATTACAACCGGATTAGGCGCAATTACTGTATAGGTTTTTGCTCTTGTAACAAAGCGAGTATCTTCTAATAGTGCGCCGTTGGCGTAACCAGATGGAACAGGGAAATTGTAGTTTTTTAATATTTTTTCGGGACCATATTCTAAACGCCCGCCGTGTTCTTGTAACAGCCTTTTTGCCGTAGAAATTACTTGGTATAAAGCTTCACTCATACCTTCATAGCCCACTTTATTAGCCTCTCTAACGCATTTTGCAATTGCTGAATTTGATACGCCAAAATTGCGTTCGGCTATATATGCAGAAGCCATATCGACAAACTTTTGCAGATTGGCAGTATTTAAACCGCCTTTACTTAAATCGTGAAGATTGGAAGCGTTAAAATATGCCAGCGCATCTATAGCTACTTGTTTACCAGATTTTTTAGGGTCGTTCGAAGCATTGAAACAACTTAACATAAAGTTATTTCCGAAGATTGCACCAAAGGTGTTATTCCACCAGCCATCATCTCCAAAAATATCGCCTATTACACTCCCCAGTTCTACGCCTAATTCGCCCAGCTCTTTAACTTTCTCTAGTTCTATTTTGCCATTAAGGCCTTTTAATTCTGCAGAAGCTTGCAATGCAACATCAATGGGAGAGTTATAAATTTTTTGTCCGTGAACCTCTGGGTAAGCATACTTAATAACTTCACCTTCAATACATACACCTTCATCAAAAAATTGCCAATTAGGGTTAATTCCTTTATTAAGATATGCTTGGTTGGTATTTCGTATTTTACAAATAACACGATTGTCTATTCCTACGTCTTGAAGGAATTTTAAAAACTCTTTAAACCCTTTATGTGCCTCATTGTTGACAGTTGCAAAATCGCCTTTTATTGTAGTTGCGCTCATTGCAACCGTGCCAGCGGGGGCTTGCAGTCCAAAATGTTTTAACTGATCCATAAAAACGTCATTTTTAACTATGTATGCAGCTTCTGTGTTTTCGTGCTTTGTTGCATCAATAACATAATGGCCGCTTTTTAAGCTTGCTTTTTTTTGATCTTTGGGAACAACTATATAAACATGTGTGTACTCGTTTGGTAATAGTCCTGGTTGTTTAATCTTGCGGATATAGTATTTTATACCCAAAGAAGTTAAAATGCAACCGGCAAAAATTGAATAACTTTTGCAGTCTATTCCTTCTTTACGAACGGCCCAGGAACACGCGGGAGATCTTAAATTTTGATCGCTTTCATCTGCGCGGTACTGTATGTGATTGTATAAAAAATCATAAATAGCAGTAACGGTTGCAGCGAGTGTCTTTTTTTTAAGTAATGGTGCTATTTTGGCTGTTTGGCTGTGGTTTTTAAGTATGTTGGCTTTAATGCCATTCATACTAAAAAATGTGTCTCCGCTGCCTAAATAGGTGCTTTTACAAGTGCTGGGAGGAATTTTTTTAGAATATTGTAAGCCGCCTAAAAGTGGGCGGTATAATGCACTATTAATAATTCCTTTTTCGCTCATATTGTTTCCAAAGAACATTTAACTGAAAACAAATTTGAGCAATAAAATTATTGGGGGTTAACACTTGGGAACACAAGGGAACAACTGGGTAGGTTGGGTTACAAAAAAGAAATTGAGGGCTGAAATAAACACTTATAAGTATTTTGTAATACTTGCGATCTGTTTAAAAATAGCCATTGCAAACCCAGCAATGCTAAAATTTTTATTATTTCATAAATTAATATATCTTTAAACTCTCTCCCCGCTAAAAGTTTAAGTATAACATTTACATTTTACAATACGGTATAACGATATGTTTGATTGTTATATAACGTGTTGCCACCAATTAAAAACAAAACCGATAAAAAAATATGAACGAACAAATTTTAAGAGAATTAAGAACCCATTCTAATTCAGTTTTTAATAATCTGAACATAGAACTATCTGAAGTGTTAAGCAAAAACTTTAATAAGCAATTAGAAGCTTCTGTTAATCGAATGGAGAGAGAACGTAGAACTTCCATAAATGATATAAATATTGCGAAAGACGCTTATACAAAATTCATCAATGGAATGTATCCTCATAGAGAAAAAGGAACTGGACAAAAAGCGATAGTTAGATATCAGGCTTTGACTGAATCTAAAAGTAGTTTGTGTCCATTATGGCCAATTTGCTAATATGAGTGAAAATTTAAGAAAAAAAGCATTTGATTTTGCTTCAGCAACTATAAAACAGCTAATCACCTTATCTACTGCATTAATTGCTTTGTCAATAACATTCAGAGGCGATTTTAAGGAGGCTGGAAATGAAATTCTCTTACTAATTTGTTGGATTTGTTTTTTTGTGTCAGTTCTTTTCGGAATAATGACACTAATGGCTTTGACTGGAACTTTGGAAAAATGCACGGAAGAAGGCGAAAAAAAAGTTGATTTAAGTATTTATGGCGCTAATGTTAAAAGACCTTCTAGCTTACAAATTCTTTTCTTCCTCTTAGGGCTTTTATTTTTAGGCATTTATGGTGGACAATCAATTTTTGGAGAGAAAAAAGAATCTGAATCAGAAGAAATAAAAATTATTAAAGAGTCAACCTATAAATTCGTGAAACCGAATAAAACAGATACGCTTGAAATAAAATAACTGGTGGCAACCATCTATATAATTCATTGCTAGTTTTAGCCTACTTACGAAAGTCCTCGCGGATTTTCAGTTTGGTGTACTTGCAAAGTTGAGTGCTATACCACGCAAATACTCATAGCCGAGACCTTTGGCAACAATTTAAAACAAACTTTGGTTCACAAAATTAAATTCCATACTTTTGGACAAAAATCGTCCTTATAATATTGTCAAAAAATATGGTTGCAACATTTGGAGAGTATATAAAACAACGGAGAAATGAATTAGGCTTTCCTTTAAGAAAGGTAGCTTCACATCTTGATATTGATACGTCAACTTTGGGAAAAATAGAAAGGGAAGAAAGACACTTGTCGTCTGAATTGGTTGAATTACTTGCAGAAATTCTTGAGACAGAACAAAACGAACTTCTAAACTACTACTACTCTACTAAAGTAATTGAGGAATTAAAAGAATATCCCCAATACAAAGATGTTTTGAATATTGTTAAGGAACATATGGACTTGTATGTTTCTAAGCAAATTTGCTTATCGTTTCAAAAAAAATGGACTGAAAAAAAATTTGAAAACCCCAAAGCTACCACTCGTATCGCAACACTTTTTTCTGGGATTGGAGCTATTGAATATGCTTTTAAACGTTGTAAGCTGAAAGCAGAAATTGTTTTTGCAAGCGACAATGACAAGTTCGTCAAAGAAAGTTATTTTGCTAATTACGATATGGATGAGCAACGTTGGTATAATGATGTTCGAGACATTAAAGCAAAAAAATACAAAGGCGAAGTTGATCTTTTAGTTGGCGGAAGTCCGTGCCAGTCTTTCTCAATGGTTGGAAAAAGAAAAGGTTTAAAAGACACTCGAGGAACGTTATTTTATGAATTTGCAAGAATTGTAAAAGAATGCCAACCAAAAATCTTCATATTCGAAAATGTTAAAGGTTTAATCAATCACGATAAAGGAAATACCTTTGAGACAATTAAAGCAACCTTTGATGAATTAGGTTATAAATATTTTTACCAAGTGATGAATGCCAAAGATTATGGAATGGCTCAACATAGAGAAAGAATATTTGTTGTTGGATTTAAAGATAAATCTATTGATTTTGAATTTCCCGAGCCAATAAAGCTCGAACACAAAATGCAAGATTTTCTCGAAGATTATACCGACAGTAAATACTATCTCAAAGAAAAAGGAGTGAAATTCGTAACAAGTTCAAAAAATAGAAAAAAACGATACACTCAAATAAACGGAGACATTGCAATTTGTCAAAAAGCTAATCAACAATTTAATTGGCACGGAGATTTTGTTTTTGAGAGCCAAGAAAATCAAGAATTTGATGAATTTATTTTTGACGTCAATGAAGTTGAGGAAAAATATTATTTGTCCGAAAAGACCACAAAATATGTGCTTTCAGAGGGGACAAAAAATTTCAAAACAAGAATAAAAACCGATCTTGAAGTTGCAAGACCTCTTTTACAGTCAATGCATAAAATGCACCGTGCTGGAGTTGATAATTACGTTACACATAATAAAGGAAGAATACGGAAACTCACACCAAAAGAATGTTTGCGATTAATGGGCTTTCGTGATGATTTTAAACAAGTTGTCAGCGACACCCAAATGTATCGTCAAGCTGGTAACAGTATTGTAGTTGACGTTTTAATCGCACTGTTAAAACAAATGGACATAACAAAATTTTCGAGCATCAATGAAGATACAGCTATTGAACGAGCCGTTTAAGGTTCTTGATACAAAGGAAAAAATAACGATAGCCGATTCATTCGTTGTTAGACAAAATAAAATCGGTGGAGGAAATGGAGAGGCAAAACTCTATATCGGACAAGAAAACCAAGAAACAAGAGATTTCTTCGGCATATACGGTTTTGGTATTAAATGCTTTCTATTAAAAAAAGACCTTCTAAAGTATCTTAATGAAACAAAAGAAGAATATCTAAATCCGGAACAACCTTACGTCAATCGAGAAGCATTACCTAACCTTTGGAATGAACGACTGAAAAAAGTAAGCGAACTTCCCGAGCGTATTGAATTTGAGGTAACTGAACAAACTCAAATAGACGGACCTCGAATTTACATCAAGTCCAACGACAAAGCTTATAAGTTAATTCGTGAATTATCATTACCAAACATCACGTACATTTCGGCGGTAAAACTTCTCGATACTGACGGTAAAGTCTATTACTATTTTCGTTTGTTTGCGGACTATTTTGGAGATGTTCAACATCCTTACACCATTGAAAAAGAGCAACAAGAAATAGAAGAATTAGAAAGTGAAGAAGAAAAGAAGACCTTGACAAGAGCAAGAGTGGGCCAAGGAAAATATCGAGAGGAATTATTGAAACTTTGCCCATTTTGTCCAATGACATTAGTATCTGATGATAGATTATTAATAGCAAGTCACATTAAACCTTGGGCGAAATCAAATGATTTTGAAAAAACAGACCCATTAAATGGATTTATGCTCACACCAACATTTGATTTTATGTTCGACAGAGGGTTTTTATCCTTTACAGATGACAAGAAAACTATTTTGTCGCCTTTTTTATCCAAAATGACTTACTCAAAAATTGGAATTAGTGATGATAAAATATTCAGTCATTTACCAACTGAGGGACGAGAGGAATATTTAGAATACCATCGTGCTGAATTACTGAAACGGTAAAAAAACGTTACCTAACATTGATAACCGTTTCACAATTCCTTAATATTTAAAAACCATACCAATATAAGTCGCTTTGAGCGGCTTTATTTTTTTCAGGTTATAAAATGAGTAATATTTGAGTGGCTTAAAAAAGGTTTTATACATGGAAAAACTACCTATTTGGCGAAAAAATAAAAACAAAACTAGCCGCCCCGCTTTTTATGCGTTTTTGGATAAACTTCAGGTATTTTTTGAGGTTGTAGGCCATTGCAAATCTAGCAATGGCAAAATTTTTATTACTTCATAAATTAATTTATCTTTAAACTCTCTCCCCACTAAAATTTTAAGTATAACATTTACATTTTACGATGCGGTATAACGATATGGTTGATTGTTATATAGTGTGTTACCTTTCAGTATTCCGAACTGAACAAAATTTTAATAATTAGGATATATTCCTTATATTTGGAATATTTCCATAAATCTTAACAAGATGTCAAAAAAATACAAGGAAAATAATGTTTACTATTACCAAATATCTCCGCACTTAACGAAGGCAGATGATGATGAAATAAAATTAGTTAAGAAAAGATTTAAGAAGGCATTTAAGTTTAAAGGTAAAATTAAAGTTGTTGAACAAGGCGTTGAAGGTTCAGTTAGTGCAATTGAGGGTAAACTGATTAATAAACGATATATCGGTGGAGCAGCTATCTATACTCAAGAAAGCAACTTGCCGCCAAAAATGGATGAGAGCGGAACGCTTACGCAAGAGTTACAACTTGATGGATTCAAAGGTTTAGGTTACGATTCCGCATATTTTTATGATTCAGAAACTATGGTTTTGGCAATGGAAAACAGGGTTCCAGGAGTTACTTTAGCCGCCTTACAATCATTAATATATAGAAACCAAGAAATAAACACTTTCGATTTTAAACCAGTTGGTTCTATAAACGATTATCAAAGATTTTTAGAAAGTGAAGGAGTAACAGGATTAGAAATGGAAGTGCTAAATTTAGACGAAAAGCCAAAAAAGAACCAACCTGTAAAAGGAATTGAAGAAACAATCGATATTGTCGAGGCGGCAAACGGAACTAAAATAAATATTAACATTTCCAGTGGACGAAAAAGATTTAAAGTATTAGACAAGCAGTTTTTGAAAAAAATGGCCGATTATGCAATAAAATCAATTGGTGGTCAAAACGAGGTTTCCAAATTCAAACTAAACATAGTTGATATTGATTCAGGTAAAGTTGAACCAATTGACTTGATGACTGGAAGAATTAAAGACAAAACAAAAATTGAAAAGGTTAGAGCAATTAATAAATTCTCAATTGCTGAAAAAATCAAACAGCTTGAGGGATATTATTTGGCAAGAAGAGAAAACATCGAGGAAATTATAAAATTATGAAATATTCAAGCGCTGCTATTTGGGAATTAACTTATCCTATCTTGCTTTCAGCAGGAATGGCAGTATTGTCTTTTTTTTTCTCCAAAAAGTTTGATTTAGATTTCGACGGATTAGTTAATGCTTCACTGAATGTATTTGGAATTTTAATAGGATTTTTGATAACAGTGCTTACAATTATTCATTCAATTGAGAACTCCTACACAAGAGCTTTAAAGGAAGGAGGAAGTTATCATTTACTTTCTGTTTATTTAAAGCATTCTATTTGGGGCTGTTTTTTTTCGATTGTGATTGGAATTAATTACGTCTTTTTTTATGCTACTTTGGTAAACGAATTACAAAAGATTTTTGACACATTTTTTATTTTCAGCTTCGTTTTTGCACTGTTAAGTTCTTTTCGATTCATTAAAATTTTTCTCAAATTGTCCCTTAAAAACAAATAGATTTAGGAACCATCTGACTCTGCTCACTCTGGTGTGTCATACCGAAAAGGTAACAATGTATATAGCCCATAGCTGGGAAAGTGCTTGAACAAAGGCTCGGGCGCATTTGCTATGACCGCCAAATTTTTAAATTTGGCTCGTTAGTGAAAATAAAATAACAAGAAAATTTAAAAATTCGGCTCAGTGCTTAATCGAAAAACCCGTACCTTTTTGCACGCTACGGGCCATATACTGGACCGTTGTGGTGCATTAAAACGTCCGCTTCGCCACCACAACACGGTATATAAATAATAAAAACACTACACTTCCTGCACAGGAGATAAGCATCTGCCATCTTCATCAGCGAGTTTGTATTGTGTATTCATTAGAAATTTATGCAAGTCTTCTATGGTCTTAAATTCTTTCAATTCTTCGTAATCCCAAAACTCGCTTACCGTTCCAGAGCCGTCACCGTAAAATGTTACAGCGATGCTTATGTTGTTTCTTTTTTCAAAGTTTTTTATCAGTTGTAAAGTCTTTTCCATTCTATCCGTGTTTTTACTATTTATATACCAATACCGTGTGGCAATGTCCTAAAGACACGCCTTGCTACACTTCAAGATTTTTAAAGCCTTTTCTAAATCGGCAATTCGTTTTATACTAATTTCTTTTAGATATTCAATTGCTTCATTAGTTTCGTCATCATATTTTTCTAGTGGTTTTAAATTAATCATTGTTTGCTCTCTATTAATTTCTTTTTCAAGCAATTGAATGGCATAATTAGTCATTGTTTGCAAAATTTTAAATTTCCCACAATGCTCAGCCACCAACGGTCTGGGGATGGCTAAGCATCGAGTTACGGTATGTTTATTAATAAATTTCTATTCTAAATTAGCAACGCTTTTTAAACTTAACCGTATTACTATAAGGAGGTAATCCCATTTCTATATATGAGATAATTTCATCTTCAGTATGAGCGCTGCAGAAATCCATAATTCTATCACCTACAATTACACCTTCCTTGTTAATATAATTACCAGATCCACATATATCGCAAAAAACAAATTCTGTGGCGAATTTTCTTTTACCAATAGGTATTTTTAAATTGTCTCCTCTTGATCTCATTCATATATTCTTTTCATCTTTAAAAAATTTTATCACTTTACCAACCATATTCTTTCTCCAATAGCCTTTACTATTTTGGTAGTTACTGCATTTCCACACATTTTATATCGTTGGGTTTTACTTATCTCTTTAATTTTACCATCATAATTTCCATACTTGGTCCAGTTATCTGGAAACCCTTGTAAGCGTTCGCACTCGATTTCTGTTAATCTTCTAATTTTAGATTCATTGGTTAATATATTTACCTTATTTTCGGTTCTGGTACTTGGACTGCAACCCATGTTTCCAGATTCATAAAAAGCACGGTCTTGTTGACTTTTATACCCCTTTCCACTTTCATCCCATTGCACATAGTTTTTTGTATAAATGACACCTTGATTGCATTGAGTGTCTAATGTTTGCGCTTTCCCTTTACCAATTCTTCCACGTCTAGTTTTTGAATTTGGAACAGATAAATTCAAACTATCTTCTTCGGTCATTACATCATAGCCTTTTTCGGTATTTGATTTTATCAAAATTCCATGTTGATCCTGGCAATTAAGAGTAAAAGCAGGTTCACCTTCTCCTTTAAATCTTCGTCCGTTTTGTCTTTTTATCTTTCGGTCGGGAGTAAGTACAGGTATTACAGTCATATCGCTATGTAAACCTCCACTATGTCCACCGCCAGTTAAGCATCCTGCTTTTCTTGGTATTTCAATAAAAGTATCGTCCGCTTTCATTGCACCAGAGGCTTTTAAGGTTGTACTAGATTTGGTTTGTGTCCGTCTTTCTTCTGGTTGTTTCGGCTTATCAGATAATCTGTCATTTTCTGTGAAAGGAAATATTTGTCTGGTACTTCGGCCTGCAAGATGTCCGACAAGGTATATCCGCTCTCTATTTTGGGGTAATACCCAGTCTGTATTAAGCAGTTGCCATTCAAGTCTATAACTCCCAATGTTGGTAAAGGCATTGAGAATTGCCCAAAAGTCTGCGCCATCATTTGAGGAGAACGTTCCTTTAACATTTTCCCAGATAAAAACACTCGGTTGGCACTCCCTAAGCAGTCTAATTGCTTCGAGGATAAGCACACTTCTTTCGCCTTTAAGTCCAGTTTGCCTTCCAGCCAAACTAAAGTCTTGGCAAGGACTTCCGAAAGTGATAATATCTGGTCGTTCAAGGTTCTTTCCTCGAACATCTGTAACTGAGCCGATGTATTCTGCATTTGGATAGTTGTATTTATAATTCGCTATTGCGTGTTTGTCTATTTCAGAGAAATAATGTTTAGTAATATTAAAACCGGCTTCTTGCAAGCCTTTGGTAAAGCCACCAATTCCGCTAAATAATTCAACTAATTTTATGTCTTTCATTTTATTTTTCAACTTCAAATCCACAATTTCAGTTACTTTGTTTTTAACTGTTTTTTGGGTTTGTTTTAAAATGTTCTTTGCGGTTTTACTTCTCATTATATACCTGGACTTTCATATCCCTCTGCTTGGCCTAATTCATCAAAAATGATGGCTAAGTGATGCGATGTTAAGGTGGTTGTTTTTTTAGTGAATTTTATTTTCTTTCTTGAATTAACTGTGTCTACCGCTAACTGCATGGCAGACCGTACACGTTTTTTGCCAAATGTTTTATACATTTCGTATACTTCTGACTTGGTTGCGTTTTTCGGGAACGGCTTTAATGAGGCTGGTTGAGAGGTTGGTTGGTTCATGAGTGTATGTATTCTTTCCGGGTTAATAGATTTTTGGATTGAAGCTTATTGAATTTTAAGTTTTGTATAGATTCACTTTCGCCCCAGATAATGGCATCCTTGTATTTTTTTGGTCGTTTATAGTTAAAGTGATGGTATAAAGAGCCTTGTTTGTATAGCCTTCGTCTGTGTTCATAATAATTGCGAAACAGAATAAATACTTTAACTTTCCACCATAGCCAATGGACCCGGTTGCGGTAAAAAATTAAAAAGCCAATTGCCGGAAGGATCAGTAATAAATAAGGGTTTGCGATTAATGAAAAAATGATAAAAGAAATCACCACTATTTTTTCTAATAATACAAAGGTGGCATTGTTCTTTTTAAACCATTCAACAAAGCGTGATGGTTTCTTTTTTTGGGTTGGCGTACAAAGGGCTTTCTGAAATTTGTTGAGCGGTGCAAATGCGAGCGCTAATTTGTTTAATATGGATTTAGACAAGGCTTGGTTGCGTGAGGCTTGTTTAATGTTGTTAGGCTTACTCATGGGGTTAAAGGTTTTAGGTTGTAACTGTTTGTGATAGATTGGTGATTGTTTCGTTTAAATTATTTTTAATTGTTTCAATTGCGTTGCGCTTAAAATCGTTCGAGTTGGTATTGATGAAACCTAATAGCGCACATTGTACTACTAATGCTTGGTGCAACTCTAATGAAATGCTGTATTTGGCTGGTGGATTTGGGTGTACAGAAACTTTGTGGTTATCAATAAATAGTTTGTTGTACAATTCCATTGCAATAGATAAGCGGATTTTAAAATCTTCAACTCTATTTAAATCCTTGGTGTTTAGCATAATTGTACATACGTCTGCATATTGTAAGAGTGCATCTGCCACCAAGCCGATCCTGGTTGCTAATATTTTGAGTTTTATTCGTTTTTTCATTTTAAAATCTTTTTTCGGCAACTAGATTTCCGGTTGCGGTTTCGTAAAACTGTATTACGTTGGTAAACTTCATTAAAACATCACTTTCAAACCGGCGTAGCATTCCGGTAACGTTGTAGGCTGTTCCTTTGCGATTTTTGCTAACATAGCTGTAGCGTACAGGGTTTACTTTTTTTCCTGCCGGCGTGTCATCTTTTAAATGATCGCAACCGTTCTTAAGTAGAAAAACCATTTTGTAGGCGCTGCAATGGCGGCAAATTTTATGGCCGTGGGTACATTTTATTGGAAGTTGCTGGCTCATACTATATTTTATTAAATCCAAAAATTATGAAACCTTCTTCAATTCCAAATTGGCCACCTTCTATTATGTAGATAATTTCTACCTTGATAATCCCCGGTTCATAAGAGTTGGTTTTTGGATTGAAATTTTCCAAAAAAACCCAATCGCCAATCTTAAAATCTCGGTCATTTCTGCGGATCTCAAATTTTTTTAAACCTTTGTTTACAGCTTCAAAAAATTCTGTTTGTATTTTTAAATGGTGGACTAACGTGCTCATATCTCTTTGGTATCGGGATAAAGTTTCTTCATCCGGGTTAAAAATGCAGTTGCAGCTTCGGGAGTTTTAAAGCCGTGTTTTCTGTGAACCCTTTTGGCTCCCGCATAGTTGGGTGTGTAGCTAATTGAAATGATTGTTCCCATAATCTCTATTTAATTTTAGTTAATCTTCGTAGTGTAAGTTCTTGCAACCGAGGCCCTAAAAGTACTTGCCAATCTGGCGGTAAATTGTTTACAACGTAGTGCGTAAGTTTTTGTAAATCATACTCTTTGCGTAGGTATTTATAGATTGCCTGGTCTAATTTTTCTTGCGGAGTTGTAGGCGGTTGTGGGTTGTTTTTTGCTTCGCGTGCAGCTTTGCGATCTTCGGCTAGTTTGCGCTTACGGTTGCGGGCAGCTATCTCGGCCTTGCGCTTCTTTTCGGCGGCTTTTGCTCTGTTTTTTAGCGTTTTAGTCCAAACTTTTTCGGTATATGCAAAACAAACATCAGAAGGAAGGGAGCGCAACGGATCAAAGTAAACGCCTGGGTACCAAACCCCTTGCCAATTCATTTTTTTGAATTTGCGTATCGCATAATTCAACCGGAACCGGAAGCCCATTAAAATCGTGTAAACCTCGTTTTTTGTTTTCGCCCGGCCTTTAAAGTTGAGGGCTTTTGCATCAATAATTTTGTCTATATGCTTAATTCCTACGCCCCAACTTTCAGCTTTTGGATGGTTGTTTAAATACAACTTTGCCGCTGTTTTTATAAAATCTTGCTTTCCAATCTCTAGAAATTCAGCATCGCTAATGTTTACGTTTTCAACCATTTGCAATAAATTTTTATGGTGTAATGGAATGTGTAAGTCATACTTTCCGGCAGCAAGTTCGGCAGCAAGTTTAAAACGGTGTTCGCGTTTGGCGGTACTGGTTTCATCCCAATAATGAGTTTCTTCTGTAGTAATTGAATTGTTTGGCGTTGCATTGGTTCGGGTTTCCTCCAATTGATCCAGTACTTTTGATAAGCCGGGCATTTCATTGAAAATTTTTGGCCCCAGTTTGTCTTTTTTCGCGCCGGCCGGCTCATTTTTTTCAGCAACTTGCGGATTGGTGGTCTTGTAGAAAATTAAATTTTTAAATAGCGAAGCGTTCCTATCTTCTGAATTGTCAACAATTCCTTTTTTTTCTAATTTATTTTTAAGTGTTCTAGTAGAAAGGTCATTGTGTCCATGTTGCAACTCTTTCCGCTTTTGAGAGTTAACTTGTTGATTATCAGTAGTAGTTTTTTTGCTTAAAAACGTATCTTTGATAACCAAAATAGTTGGATTTACTAAGTAATTAACAGGAATTTCTGAACCAAAAAACTGTGGATCGGTAAGTACGCCAGCTTCTTCAAATCGTCTTTTATAAGCTCTTATAGTGCGTTTGCAAAAGTCGAGGCTTTGCTCACCATTGCGCTTTAATCTTTTTATACGGTGTGGGTTTATGTCGCATTTTGGTAAGGAAGTAGGGGTGGTTTTACTGGTTGCCTTCCAAATTTTTACATATCGTTGAAGCTGCACGGCGTAGGCGTGTATAAAGGCCGCAAATACATTTTCGGAAGGTTCGCGAAGGGGTTGAAACTTAACCTTTTCAACATACATACCATGGTTTTCGTTAAAACTTTCAACGGCAGTATTATATTCGGCTTTTTGGGTGTTGCGTAGGTGTTTGTATTTTTTATTAAATAATGAAATTAAAATCAACTTGTTTTCTGTAACCGGTTCCGCTGTCTTAAATTTGGTAACAGCCAGGTTGTAAGTCTTAATTTCTCTGTTTACAACACTTAGTTTACGGTTGTACTCTGCTTTGTAGAGCCTAAAGTTGTCTATACTTGCCTTAAAATCTAATTTAGGCCAAGTATATTGCTGGGGTTGCAAATGGGTTGCAACCGGCAAAGGTGTTTCGGGCTGGGGATTAACTATAGGAAAAAGGTGCGGTGGGAAGCTGCTGTAAAATTGTGTTACTGGCTTCATTTTTAATTAAGTATTTGAAATTCAACATTACAGTTAATAGCGCGGGCGGTATTGGCAAAACCATTTAAGAACACACTTAGCCGCTCTAGGTTTTGTTTTATTTTGCCTTTGTAATAATTGCGTAGCGTTTTCTTTTCGTCTATACGTAAATGTTGTGCTTGGGGGCTGTCTAAAGCTTCTAGTTGCTTGTAAAAAAGGTTTAATTCATTTTCAACTGTGTGTTGATCCCAAGCTAAAGATGATTGTTGTGTATGGTGCTTAATTGCAGCGTTGGCATCATTGCACATTTGTTGCGTACGGTTGTCTAAGTAGTGTGCTGGCATTGGTCTAAACTGTGGTAAATTTTTCATTTGTTTAGGTTTTTTTTGGTTACTATTCTAAAATGAGATTTATCATTTTCAATTGACGTTTAAGGACGTTTAGCCCGTTTATTTTATTGAAGAAAGAACGAGCATCCTTTGGATCTACTTCAAACGGCTTGTTGTGTTTGAGCCAATATTCGTACTGTTCGTTTTTGGCTTTTACAATTTTCTCTATTCTTGCCCTTTCTTTTACTAAATAGGTTTCAGAAGGATTTGTTTCGAGATATAGTTCAACTATTCGTAGTTGTTCATTTTCCCTTGTAATTTTTTTGTATTCCCTTTCTGAAATATTTTTCTGTGAAGCAACACGTATGTTGCTTGCAAGTTGTTGTTGTACCTCTTCCAGTTTTTTCATAACTAATGGCTTAAAACAAAAAATCCCGCTGGCAAACGCTGTGTTGCGCTGCCATTGGGATTGGTTTAGCAAGTTTTTACAACTTGCGGATTGGTATTTTTAAACGTAATACCATGGGCGCGTATAACCATATCCCTCACCAACGCATCTGTGCGGTGTTCGGGTTGCAACTGTGGTGGTTGCTTTCTTCTTTTGGAAGGTGAAGCGGAAACAGGGGCCGCGGCTATTACCTCGCGGCACTTAGCCTGTTCCTGTGGGGAGAGTGCTTCGTAAAGTTCCAAAACAGTTTTCGCTTTTAGCATTACTTTTATTTTGTACCTTTACGCTGTCGGGGTGTGTGGTAACTCCCCGCAACCCGCAAAGGTTGTTATTCAATTTTTGTGGTAAATTTTTTATTTGTGGTCCATCGTTTGGTAGCGGTGGACCTTTTTTTTGGTTAAAGTCTTAATTATTGTGTGTGGCATTACGGTATAGAAGAAACCCGTGCCAGTTGCGACTGCAACCAGCAGCGGGTATGATCTAACCAAAAATTGAATTGCTTAATTATACCACGATTACAATTCAATGCTTTTACCTCTGGGACCAAAGGATAAATATTGTATTTAAACAAAATGCTGGTAAGGCTTTGGTTTTGCTCTATTGCTTCAAATTCTAAAAAGAGGGCTTTTAAAGTAGCCAGGTCGCAGTCTACTTTGTTGCCATTGTTAACGGAAAATAGCCCAAGTTGCGCGGCGTATTGACAAAAACGATTAAAACCGGAAAAACTAACCCAGGTTGCAACTACATTATTATCGCTTTCCTTAACACTAATACCAGTTACAAAAACAGGAATGTTGGTAGCGGTTAAAATTATACTTCCTTTTATTTGGCTTGCGCTATGTGTTTGTTTCATAATTTCCATTATTTTTATAAAGCACCCCCGAAAGGTTTTGGGGAGTTAGTTCCTTGATCGTTCACGCTTCCATAGATGAACCTGCAAGGGGTGTTTTATTAATTTTTACTACTTTTATAAAGCACCCTGGCGGGGGTTTTGGGTTGTTACTTGGTCGTTCTCCCCAATTTCCCCAAAGGGGTGTTTTATAGTTTTTGGCATATAATTTGAAATGAGTTAGTTAACTAACTTTTAAATTTCAAATTATGGGGTTGCTATTTCACCGGCAGCGACTGTCCTATTGTCGTTGTTTTCCTTCACTTTTTCTGCTTCTTCTTTACGAATAATTTCGCGAGCTTCTTCGGCGTATGGATATTCAGGTTGGTAAATGAGTGCTTTTACAAGCCCCTCTGTAACACCTTCGTTATTTTTGGCAACCTGCCTGGTTGCAACTCCTTTTTTTAAACCACTATTTACTAATTTATGCCATTGGCGCAATAGCTCTGTATTTCTTTTGATGTAAAATTCTGCTAATGATTGCATATTTTTTATAACTTGTTTGAACAAATATACGTGTAAAATTCCAATATCCAAATTTTATACGAATAAAATTGAATTAAAAACGAATGGATAAATTTATACATTTGAATATCAGACACTTAAGGATTGAAAAAAATCTGGATCAACAAATGCTTGGTGATCAAATTGGTGTCTCTCGTGATGTAGTGAGTAGTTACGAAAGAGGCAAAGCAGTTCCAAAACTCGAAACCATCATGGCGATATGTGAATATTTTAAAATCTCTATTGACGATTTTATAAATAAAGATCTACGTAAGGTGCAAGCGGTAGAGCCTGGGCATTATTATAAGGATCCTTTAATAGGTGCTTTGGCCAATGAAAATGCTGGAAGTACACATGCGGCTCCATACGTTAATATAATAGCCGATTTACGGTCGCAACTGGCAGATAAGAATAAAATAATACAAATGCTTGAAGCCGAAGTAAAACGGTTGCGTGGCGATCAGGAAAATAATAACAGTAAAACTGCTTAAAAGTAGTTTTTAAAAAAAATTGTGAATTTAATATACCCCCCAATTATTAACCAGTTTAACCTTTAAATTTTTTATTATTATGAAAAAACTTTTTTTATTATTTGCTTTTGTGGCGGTATTAACTTCTTGTGGGGGTGTAGCCGCTGGTATTATTAATAGGGGATATATAAATGAAAATTCTGAGAAATATGTAGCTGTAAAGGTAGCTGAACGAACGCAATTACAATTGACGGAGGAGCAAGTAAAGATGTCAGAAGATATTTACTTTGAAGAAATAACTGATTTAAAAGCTAATGCTCATAGAGAGAAAACAAAAGAAATTAGCAACAAAGCTTCATTAAATAATATACGTTATTATTGGTTTAGATCAGAAAGTAAGTTTCAGAATATATTAACGCCGAGCCAACTATCCAGCTATCTTAAGAATGACAGTAGTGCTTGGGATGAGAAAGATATGGCCAAAGAATATAAATTATTGAAAAAAATGGGCTATGATGTGGATTTTCAATAACCCAACCCCGTACCCAAAAAATTTACTATGTAATAAAAATTAATTTTATAACCAATTGTAAAGCAGCTGTTTGTTTGTAGGGTGAAGTGTTTTTTAAAACTCATAACCCGAAGGTCACAGGTTCGAGTCCTGTTCCCGCTACTAGATAAACAAAGGAAAAGCCAAGAATTTACTCTTGGCTTTTTTGTTGGATAAAACATAGGTACCACAAAAGGTTGTTTAAGTTGTCTTATAATAATGGGTTATACCTAACGAAACGGCATCAAATAGTGCTGTCAAATATTTCTGAGAATCAGGATATTTTGGTTTTGGATATAAAAGCACCTCAAAACTTTTAATGTTTTTAGCAATCACTTCGCCATTGGTTTTATGAACTACATTTTTTGTTGAAATAACGCCTTCTTCTAACGATGAAATCCCCAATCCTTTAATTGCTTTGCTAGCTTGCTGTAGGGTTAAACCGTACCCCTGCGAGCGGGCGTTAAAACTTGTGTCTCGCTCATAAACTGTAAAAGGAATTCCTCGATGCAAACAAGCAACTGCCAACGCTATTCCGCCAATTCCGCCGCCAATTATTGCCACTTTCGGAAAAGTTTCGAAATTGGGATGTGGAGGATTTTCGGAAGCAATTAATCCAGTACCCAAACAAGTTTTGCAGATCTTTTGTTGCAGTTGTTTGGGTTTTTGAATAGCGATTTCATCTTTAGAATTCGACTTTTTGCGGCGTTTACTATTTTTTTTGCCGCGACCTAAACAGTCGGGGCAAAAGCTCCAATTTGTATTTTTTGATATAGGTTTATGCAAGTGCTAACAAACTGAAATATTAAAAAAGACGAAATATTAAATATTTTCTACAAATTCTAAAAACACCTTTTTATGAAGGTCGAGGTCCATATTTGGCGAAAGTGACGCGCGTACAATATAATCTTTGTCGCCTTCTTTTGTTGTACCTTGAGTAGAAGTTGCAGGAATGGTCCAATAGCTTCCTTTTAATTGCCCATAACTAACACAAAATTTGCACTCGGTTGGTATTTTTGAAATCATTAAATTAATTAACTTGAGGTTTAACGCTCTTTTATACGCCTCTTTTTCTTCGGCTGTATTGCCTTTGGTGGGTAAATCTAACGAGAAAACCGAAGGTGTAAATCCTTGCGAAGCCAATTTTTCCGAAACAAAATTGATTTTTGCATCGGGCAGCACTTCGTGGATATAATTTACAAACTCGCGAGTGTTTTTATAAGCATCAATTATTCTTTGATTCATTGATGGTAACTGTGCTGCAAGAATTTTATACTGTTGCGCTGTAGCTTCATTATCACACAAGTGTAAATGTATTTTAATTTTCTGAATTAAAGCGTCGGTTTTACTATTTCCTACCACATATCCCGCCGTGCATTTTCCACCGCTTGGAAATTTTGATCCGCTTGCGTACGAAATAGCGCGCACCGTCGATAATATTTCGCCATCGCCCAAAAAGTGATAGTTAGGGCAAAAAGTTTGGTCTAAAATAAAAACCGAATCAATCGCTGTTTTACCGTCTTCAGTAAAACGTTTTTTGCTTAAAACATCTTTTAAATCCTGTAAATTAGGAACTTCAACTCGTGGATTTGTAGGGATTTCGGCAATTATATACGGTACCGCATCTTTTTCGGCAATACTTTCCAAAATACTATCAATACTGCGTACCATATCATTTTCGCCATCTACCGGAAGATCCACAACTTCAACGTGGTTTAAGCAGGCGGCTACACGTCGCGCCTGGTCGTTTGTGCCCCCATAGCAGTTGGGAGGTACAATAAATTTAATAGCTTTTCCCGGGTAATTTTCCATCGCATCATCTATCAATCCCATCATAATGGCATATTGAATAGATAGCCCACTCGTGGCAACAAGCGGTTCAGACACTGTGCCGGTAATTTTTTTAATTGAATTTAATACCGCTGTTTTGTCGTCTTCAATGTTTTCTGCATTGTCGACACTGTTTTTGTTATTTGTTAAATTGGTTAGTGCGGTAACACAGTTAGACGGCGTCATGGCAACCGTTTCTCGCCTGCGTACGTGTTGTATTTCTGAAATATACTGCGCATTTTCCTCTTTCTTTACAATTAGCACACTGCCTAATTGCCCGTGTAGATTTAATTGGAAGTCGATATTGGGATTTGATTCAATTTTGGCAATGTCATCTTGTTTAGAAATATAAATAGTACTCCCATTAAATGCCGAAATATCGTTGATGTTTTCAATCTGCTTTAATTCAAAATTATAACCGTAAACAGTTTTTACAACTTGGGGGTTAAACGCAGAAGGTAGCGTGTTTAAATACACAATTTGTGTTTTTTTATTTGTTAACAAATTCTTCCGTAAAATCGCCAAAATAGGAATCGTATTCGAGTCAAAACTTATTACGTTATCGGCAGGTATTTGGTTTAATTTTGCAATTCCCCATTCCAAAACACAAGATAGCGGGTGGCCCAAACGAATGTAATCGTAAGCCGTAGGCAATTGATTAAGTGCGTTGTTAGAGGCGTTATTGTTTTCGAACAATTTTTCGAAATGTTCTAAAAATTCGGTTTTGGCTAATCCTTCGTTGTAAATATCCAGCCTATGTGTTGTTAAATTTAGCCAGTCTTGTGGCATATTTTCCAAAACATCTTTTAGATAATTTATAGTTTTATTCTCTGTCATAATTGTCAACTTTTGATAGGGCGGTAATATACATTAATCCAATTTATTTCAATAAAAGTTAACACGACGTTTTGTTACAATTTTCATAACGTAAATTAGTACATTAGCAACTTATTTTAAAAATTGAATAAAAATGAAGTATTTCGTTAGTAGCCTAATCACAATGCTACTTTTCTCCACATTTACTTTTCCGGTTATTGCACAGGAAGTTAAACCAAACAACCAACATCTATTCGACAATTTTTCGTATAGACAAAGCAATGTTTATAGAACCGCTTCGGGGAAACCCGGTCCACAGTATTGGCAAAATGCTGCAGACTATAATTTAGATGTTACTTTAGACGATAAAACGCATACTATTTCGGGTGAAGTAACAATTAATTATACAAATAACAGTCCCGAAAATTTAGACTTTATTTGGTTGTATTTAGAACAAAATAGATTTACAGAAACCTCTCGAGGAAGTTTAACAACTCCTATTGAAGGTAGTCGATATAGTGGCGATGTAGAAGGGGGTTATACACTTACAAATGTGCAAGCCAAAACAAAAACCGGTGTTTCTTCAAAATATATAATTACAGATACGCGTATGCAACTGTGGCTAGATAAGCCTTTAAAGGCAAATGGCGGTGAAGTTGAAATTAAAATAGATTTTTCATATAAAATTCCCGTTGAAGGAATGGACAGAATGGGGCGTTTAGATGTTGCCGATGGCACTATTTATGCCTTAGCACAATGGTACCCTCGAGTAGCTGTTTTTGACGATGTTGTGGGATGGAATACCGACCCTTATTTGGGAGCTGGTGAGTTTTATTGCGAGTACGGAAATTATGATGTAAAAATTACAGCGCCGGCTTATCAAACGGTAGTGTGTTCAGGTGTTTTACAAAACCCAGATGAGGTGCTTACAAAGAAGCAGCAAAGACGTTGGGCGAAAGCCGAAAAAAGTGATAAAACAGTTTATATAATTAAGCCAGATGAAGTTGGTACAGCAGAAGCTAAACCCAAACAAAACGGCACGCTAACGTGGCATTTTAAAATGGAAAACACGCGCGATGTAGCTTGGGCAGCTTCAAGGTCGTTTATTTGGGATGCTGCAAAAATGAATTTGGGCAACGGTAAAACTGGGTTGGCACAATCTGTTTATCCTAAAGAAAGCGATGGTAAAAATGCCTGGTCGCGATCTACCGAGTACTCTAAAGCGTCGGTAGAATTTTATTCAAATAATTACTACCCTTACCCGTATCAAAACGCAATTAATGTAGCAGCGAGTGTGGGAGGTATGGAATATCCGGGGGTAAGTTTTTGTAGCTATCAAAGTAAAGGCGCTTCGCTGTGGAGTGTAACAGATCACGAATTTGGACATAATTGGTTCCCAATGATTGTTGGTAGTAATGAACGCAGATACGCTTGGATGGATGAAGGATTAAACATTTTTATAAACCATTATAGCACCGAAGCTTTTAACGATGGGGAATACTCAACTCGGTTTGACAGCCCCCGAAGTTTAATTGGATACCTTACTTCTGAAACTCGCGAGGGAATAGATACTTATCCCGATTTAACAAATGCGAGAAACCTAGCCTACACAGCTTATTATAAGCCTGCTGCAGGACTTTATCTTCTTAGAGAATACATTATAAAACCAGAGCGTTTTGACAAAGCTTTTAAAAGTTATATTGAAGCTTGGGCCTATAAACACCCGCAGCCAAACGACTTTTTTAACCATATGGAAAATGTGGTAGGCGAAGATCTTTCTTGGTTTTGGAATGGTTGGTTTTACGGCACCGGAAATGTAGATATTGGAATTGTTGATGTAAAACCATTTCGCGGAAACTCTTTAATTACGCTCGAAAATAAAGGTGAAGTGCCGATGCCAGTAAAACTTCAGGTTATTTACAGCGACGACACTTCTGAAATTGTTGAACTTCCTGTTGAAATATGGCACCGCGGAAATAGCTGGTCACATTTAATACAAAATTCAAAAGAAGTAAAAAGAGTAGTTTTAGATCCCGATAAAATTGTTCCCGATGTAAATCTGTTAAACGATACGTGGAATAAATTATAACCGTAACAAAAAAGCCTCTTAAATTAAGAGGCTTTTTTGTTACTAGCATAAAACAGACTTCATTTAAAGAACTTCTGAAATGGAAGCCTGAATTAATATTGCAATTGAATAGGCGATAGGTAGGTTTATTTCTTAAAAAATCTAACTTTGCGGTCTCAATCGTTTAAATTTAAGCAACCAACAAAACATCTAAATTTATGGGAGTAGAAAAAGAATTACAGCAACGCAGCGATAACAAATGTGAACTGTGCGGAAGTGATGACAACTTAGTTGTTTTTGAAGTGCCTAATTCGCCCATGAGCGGTGCAGCGGCTTCAATTTTAATTTGCAATACTTGTAAAGAGCAAATTGAAGATCCCGAAAAAGTAGATGCAAACCACTGGCGATGTTTAAACGATAGTATGTGGAGTGCTGTGCCCGCAGTACAAGTTATGGCTTGGCGTATGCTTAATAGGTTAAAAGCCGAAGGTTGGCCACAAGATTTGTTAGATATGATGTATATGGAAGACGATACAAAAGCCTGGGCGCAAGCGGGGGTGGAAGACGATAAGGCAGATGCCATAATTCATCGTGATAGTAATGGGGTAGTTTTAGAGGCTGGAGATTCGGTAGTGTTAATTAAAGATCTAAAAGTGAAAGGAAGTAGTATGGTAGCTAAGCAAGGTACAGCCGTACGTAGAATTTCACTCGATTACGAAAACGAAAAATATATTGAAGGTAAGGTAGATGGACAACAAATTGTAATTATTACAGATTTTGTAAAAAAGCTATAATTTAATATTTGTAATCGAGCTTTTGTAAAAAAGCTTGAAACTTCGGGGTGTTTCTAAAAGGCTCGAACATAGGTTCTAAGGGTAGTTCTAAAAGTCCTAAATCGTTATTAATACGGGCTTGTTCTAACCAGTAATACATTTCTTCTTTATTGTTGAGCACGGCATAGGTTGCTGCAATTTGATAACCCCACGCAAGAGCAAAGTCGTCGATAAGTGTTTTTAAGGCCGTTTTAGATTTTTCTTCGTCTTTTAAAAAGTGATAGATTATAGCTTCAACGTGTAACCTAAATCCTTCCAAAGGTTCCTTTTTAATAATTTCTAAGGCTTGTTTATACCGCTTTTGCTGTGTTAATATAAGTGCGTATAACGAGTAGGTTACTTCATGGTTTGGAGCCAAGCGAATTGATTCCTTTATATACTTTTCGGCTTCAGGATACATTTTGGCCATATAATAGGTGTTGGCAACACTGTAATAATTGTTGGCATTTAAAGGATCTACTACCAGTAGCTTTTTTTGTGTGGCAATAGCTTCTTCTACCTTTCCCATTAAATGTAAAGCTTCCGAAGCACGACGAAGCGCGTTGGCATTATTGGGTTCTAATTGTAAAGCTTTGGTAGCAAGTTGATTGGATTTTCCTATGTTGTTTTCGTAAATTAAAGCCAAAAGTGATTTAAAGGCGTATGTATCGGCATAGGTGCTATCTAAACTCAAAGCTTTTTCGGCAATTTTAAAAGTCTTTTCTTTGGCCGAAGAAAAATCAATTATGCCGTAATTATTTTGAAGCTGATAGATATTTCCCAACGTAATTAATGCAGGAACATAAGTAGAATCTATGGCTAATGATTGTTGTAATAAATCTTCAGCTTTGTGCAACGATGCTTCTGTATAATCGTTGTGAAAAATATAGCGTCCTTCTAAAAATAGAGCATAAGCTTCGGTTTTAGATTCTTTCACCTTTGGAATTATATTGTCGAGTATTCTTAATTGAAGATTTTCGGCGACTGCTTCGGCTATTTCGTTTTGAATTTTAAATATATTTTCAAGTTTTTTTTCCCAGGTTTGCGACCAAATATTATTATCGGTTTCGGTTTCTACCAAGTTTACACTTATTCGTAAAATACTGTCGTGCGAGCGTACACTCCCTTCCAAAATGTAACCTACCTGTAAGGATTTTGCGATTTGATGTAAATTGGTTGTTTTGTTTTTAAATGAAAAGGCAGAGGTTCGCGAGGTTACTTGCAAGTCGTTAACTTTTACAAGTGAATTAAGCACTTCTTCGGCCAAACCATCGGCAAAATAGCGTTGCTGTTTATTTGGCGATAAATCTGAAAACGGCAACACCGCGATAGATTTTTCTGAAGTTGTTTCAAGGGCAATACCATCTTCTTTTTTCTCTGCCCGAAGTCTAAATCTATCTACAAATAGTAAAATTATAGCCACTCCTAAAAAAGCAATAATAAACGAGTTGAGTTTTTTTCCAGTTTTATGGGTTATAGATTTATCTTTTGGAACATTTTTGGTTTTTTTTATTCCGTCGGCTGTAATTTCAAAAAACCACGATATACAAATCCACACGGGCAGGAGGACGATTAAAATTATCAAAATCAATTTTCCAACCCACGCGGGAGCATCTATAATTGGTGAAAGAATGGCGATAACTTGTAACAACACCCAAGAAAAAACCAAATACGAAACAGTGCCTTTAAAGACATTTCTTCTTCTTAATTCGTTAAAAAATTCGTTGAAGTCCATCAGGTTTTATTTTTCAGCAGTTGGGAAGCCCATTTTGGTTATAAATTGTTCCCAGCGTTTATCGTTGTGCAGTGGCTTAAACCGTGGTTCAGAAAGTACTTCGTTTAATCCTACGTCGTGAACTTGATATGCAATATTTAACCACTTAAACGCATTTTCGGTGTCATTTCTAAATGCGTAACTTTCGGCAATTTGATAGGCCATTTCATCTTTGTATTTTAAAATAAGTTCCTGCATATAGGCATCGGCTTTTTTCAAATTTCCTTTTTTAAAATATATATCGGCTAAAATTTGTAGTTGCCACCCTTCGTCTGGTTCAATTTTAATAGCTACTAAGGCATCTTCAATTTTGTTTTGTTGCAATAAAATTCGGGCGTGATAGTAATGGATTGCATAACGATTGGGTTGTAATTCTATACATTTTTTAGCTGCCAAAATAGCTTCCTCAAGTCTATTTGCGCAATAATATACGTTTGCCAAATTGTAATAAACATCGGCGTTAAGTGGGTCTAAACTGGCGGAGTATTCCTGTAATCTAACGGCGCTTTCAATTTTTCCTAAGGCAATTTTTAAAGTGGCAGTAAGACTTATAATTTCGGGGTTTGAACCATCTAACTTTAAGGCAATAGCATTTAATTCTTTCGCCTTTTTAAAATTCCAATCAAAGCTTAATTCGTCATCGGCTAAATACGCATAAGCCAAAGTGTTTTTTGGGTCTATCTCTAATACTTTTTCTGCAGCTTGTTTGGCCAAACTATATCCTTTTTCAAACCCAAGGGTGCCATTGTTGGCTTGGGTTTCATAAACGCGTGACAGCAACAGCCACGCCGGTATATAATTACTGTCTATAGCTAAGGTCTTTTTAGCAAAGGCAACGGCTTCAATTAATTTTTGCTTGTCGCTAGAAAAATGCGAAGCTTGTACTGCTTGTAAATAGTAGTTGTAGGCTTCGACCGTGGTTTTATTCGATTTTGGTAAGGTTTCAAGATTCAATAAATTTATTTCTAAAGCTTGTACTACTGCCGCAGCAACTTCATTCTGAATTTCAAAAATATTTATTAGAGTTCTATCATAGGTTTCAGACCATAAATGCTTGTCGTTATTTGCATCGATTAGTTGCGCGGTAATTCGCAGTAAATTTCCCGATTTGCGTACACTGCCTTCTAAAATATAAGTGACGTTTAACTTTTTGGCGATTTCAGGAATTTGTAAATCTGTGTTTTTAAAAGAAAATGTTGAGGTGCGCGAGGTAACTTTTAAGGGTGAAACTTGCGACAATAAGTTGAGCAATTCTTCGGTTAGTCCATCGGCAAAATACGAGTTGTCTTTTGCTTCTGAATAATCTTGAAAGGGAAGTACTGCAATGGTTTTGGCATTTTCAGAAATTGCAGGAATACTCACCACATCTTCATTTAAATTTTTAGTGGTAATTACACGGTCAACTATTAAAACTCCCAGAATTAATATTAAAATTGAAATGATAATTTTATTGAGTCGTTTCCCGGTTTTTTTTCTAATTGAAGCGGTCTCGGTGACTTTACTGGTTCGTTTTATCCCGGTGGGCGTAAACTCATAAATCCACGAAGCAATTAAAAAAATGGGGAAACAAACTAATAGGAGATAGAATAAACTTTTTGAAATCCAAAGTGGCATTTCTAAAATATCGCCCAGCAGTGCTGCAATTCTAATTAGTAGCCAAGCCACCACTAAATACGAAATAGCGCCTTTTACAACGTTTCGTCGCTTTAGCTCATCCCAAAAGCTGTTTTTGCGTTTCACAGTTTAGATTCTTTTGTGAGGAATCTATTTCTAAAGATAGCGAATAATTTTTTTTGAATTAGTACATCTGCCGCATAGCTATAATTTTTTGGCCTCTTAATAGACTAAATTTTTAAAACAAAAAGATAGAAAAAAATAAACCTAACAGGTTTTTACTCCCGTTAGGTTTACTGGTTTTAGATGAAATAATTTATTTCAAATTTATTAATAATTGGGCTATTTAGATAGCTCAGTAAAGTGATGATAAAACTGCGGAATAGTTTCAATACCTTTTAAATAATTCCAAATTCCAAAATGCTCATTGGGCGAGTGGATGGCGTCGCTGTCTAAACCAAAGCCCATTAAAATAGTCTTGCTTTTAAGTTCTTTTTCAAACAGTGCAACAATTGGAATACTACCCCCACTGCGCTGCGGAATAGGTGTTTTTCCGAAAGTTTCTTCGTAAGCTTTTTCGGCAGCTCTATAGCCTAAACTATCTATTGGTGTAACATAAGCCGTACCTCCGTGGTGTGGTTTTACTTTTACGCGAACGCCTTCGGGCGCAATGCTTTCAAAGTGGTTTTTAAACAATTCGGTGATTTTTTCCCAGTTTTGGTCGGGCACCAATCGCATACTAATTTTGGCAAAAGCCTGACTTGGAATTACGGTTTTTGCACCCTCGCCAGTGTATCCTCCCCAAATTCCGTTAACGTCTAGCGTTGGACGAATGGAGTTTCTTTCGTTAGTAGAATAACCTTTTTCGCCATAAACAGCATCAATATCTAAAGCATCTTTGTAGTCTTGTAAACTAAAAGGTGCTTCTGCCATTTTTTCGCGCTCCTCTTTTGAAAGTTCTTCCACGTCGTCATAAAATCCAGGAATGGTAATATGGTTATTTTCATCGTGAAGTGAAGCAATCATTTTCGCTAAAATATTAATTGGGTTGGCCACTGCACCACCGTATAAACCGCTGTGCAAATCTCTATTTGGGCCCGTAACCTCAACTTCAACATAGCTTAAACCACGCAAACCTGTAGTAATAGATGGCGTTTCTGGGGCTATCATCCCGGTATCGCTAATTAAAATTACATCGTTGGCAAGCTTTTCACGATTGCGTGTAATAAACCATTCTAGGCTTTCGCTTCCTACTTCTTCTTCACCTTCAATCATAAATTTTACATTGCAAGGCAGTTGCTCGGTTTTGGTCATATATTCTAACGCTTTCACGTGCATATACATTTGCCCCTTGTCATCACAACTTCCTCGGGCAAAAATGGCACCCTGCGGATGTTTATCGGTTTTTTTAATTACTGGCTCAAACGGTGGGCTGTCCCACAACTCTAACGGATCTGGCGGTTGAACATCGTAATGTCCGTACACTAAAACGGTAGGTAAGTTTTTATCGATAATTTTTTCGCCAAAAACAATTGGGTAACCTGGAGTTTCGCAGATTTCAACTGTATCGCACCCCGCTTTTTTAAGCTGTTCTTTTACGGCTTCGGCAGTTTTTAAAACGTCTTTTTTATAAGCAGAATCGGCGCTGATGGAAGGGATTTTCAACAGCTCAATCAATTCATTTAAAAAACGTTCTTTGTTTTCTTCAATGTATGGTTTTGCGCTTTTCATTTAAATTTTTTTATTTTTTCTAAAAGTACTAAAAATGACGTAAATTGTATGTGAAATCAACGCTTTCATTTATGCAGAATACTTTTTTTAAACTGCCGTTTTCCTTTATTGAAGAAAATCTTTTGGCCGACTTAGAAATTTGTAAAAAACACAAGTTTACGGCTCATTTTAATACAAATGATTACGAAGGCCAGTGGACCTCTATCGCGTTACAGTCTCAAAGCGGCGAGGTTGATAATATTTTTGCGCATACCCAAAACAACTCGAAATTTAAAGAAACAGCCCTTTTAAAAAAGTGTAATTATTTTAAAGAAATTATCGATTCTTTTCAATGTGAAAAAGAAGCAATTAGGTTGTTAAATTTAAAACCTGGCAGCGTAATTAAAGAGCACACCGATTATAATTTAGGATATGAGGATGGCGTTTTTAGAATTCATATTCCTATTACAACAAACAACAAGGTTCAATTTTTTATTAATTCCCAAGAAGTAAAAATGGGTCCCGGAGAATGTTGGTATGGCAATTTTAATTTTCCGCATAGCGTTAAAAACGAAGGTAAAACAGATAGAGTTCACCTGGTTATGGATTGCTTACGAAATGATTGGAGCGATGCCGTTTTTGCGCAAAGTGGATATAATTTTAAAACTGAAAATAAACAGGCGGCCTATTCGCGCGAAACAATTTTGCAAATGATAGCACAGTTTGAAGAAATGAATACAGAAACCGCGAGAGAAATGATTGCACAATTGCAAAAAGAACTTGATGAAAACTAAGCATGTTGAAAATTACGAGGCTAAAGTTGGTGAAGAAATGGCGGTTTTATTATGGTCTTTTGCTGCAGCAAAAAAAATTGATTTCTCCCCCGAAATTGTTTTTCACGAGCACGGTTATAAAGGTGAAAATAAGTGGTTGCTAGTACAATTTAATAGCAATAATTTTATAGGTTTAGCATTATTGCAATGGATGGGGTTTGTAGATGAAAGTGGTAGATATGTTTTTCCAAATATGAAGACGTGGCTTCGAAAATAAAAAGTGGAAAAAAATTAAAATTAATTGGTTGTCATTTAGAAGTATTATTTATATTTGCACCCGCCTAAGCAAGTTTAGCGATAAACAGGCGGGCTTTTTTACAATAAGTCCTAAGTGTTGTAAAAAAATTAATGCGGGCGTGGTGGAATTGGTAGACACGCTAGACTTAGGATCTAGTGCCGCGAGGTGTGGGAGTTCGAGTCTCCCCGCCCGCACAAAACAAAAGCCGACTTTTATTAGTCGGCTTTTTTATTTTTATAAAAATTGGTTTTAGCTAGCACTTAAAAACAAAAGCCGTCCATTGTATCAATGAGACGGCTTTTAAACTTTAAGACTTTAGAATAGAATTTTTATTTCTTTACAACTTTAATAGTTCCGGTGTAACCGTTTTCAAAAGTCGCTTCTACTAAATAGATACCCGAAATTAACGTAGAAAAATCTATATTTCCGTTTGTAACTGTATCTAAGTTTAATACTTTTTGTCCTAACAGGTTATAAACTGTAAAAGCTGCAACGTTTTCCTGAGATTGAATTGTTAATACATCATTTACCGGGTTTGGAAATGAATTAAAATTAACGGCTGCTACTTCTGAAACACCTAATGTTTCGCATTCACCAGCGACAAAAAAGATAGATTCTGCATCAAGTGGTTCCCAAGTTGCGCCTCCATCTTCAGATAGCATAGTTATTGCGCCGTCGGTTCCATTTTCGGTAGCAGCCCACCAAACTGTAGATGGGTTTGGGGTAGTAACTTTTGGCTCTAACCAGTACGTACCTTCAGTAAAAATAACAGCTTCGGTTAAATCAAAAACTACGTGATATACAGGTTCATCATACAAGGCTGCGTAAGCCATAGACGAGGTAACATCGGCTTCAATTACTTCAAGAATATCACCTGGAATTCCGTTATTATCTTCTCTAATGTTGAAAACCCCGTGATCTGGCACTTGCATTTGGTTTGTACTAAGTGAAATTTGCTGTAAAGCAAAAGTTGTATCGCCATCAACCGTAAAGTCGTTTGCTACAAAGGTATTAGGATTTAAAGGGTCTAAGTTATATGCAGCATCAACACTTGGCGGGTTGCCTAAACCTTGGAAGCAGTCAAAATCTGGATCTGGGATTGTAACCCCGCCCATACAGTTTACTTTAATAGTTACAGTAGAAGGTCCGCTTGTTTCGTACAAATCTGCAATAATATAGTAAGTGTTACCTTCTTCTAACTCGATATATTCAGATTGTTCTCCAGTCCAATAAAAACCAGTAACATTCCCTGCGAAATTTCCGCAGGCATTCATAATCATAAAATCTGCATCGCCATCGCCTTGGTCTAAGTCCATTACATGAAGCCCCGATGCCGTTGCTGTAAACTCAAATACTTGCTCAGAACCTGTATAGTTATACGGCACTCCAGAGTAAGTAGTCCAATAGCCTGCATTTGGAACTAATGAGGCGGTGTAGACTGTATCGCATTCAATAACAATTTTTTCGTCGCATGGAGGGTCGGCCAAGGTGTCCTCGAGGTTTGCTGCATTTACCTGCAGTGAAAATCCAGTAAAAAGAATTGTAAAAATTAGTAGATTTAAAATTTTTTTGTTGGGTAATTTTTGTGTCATTTTAAATTAGGTTTTATTGATTTATGCGCGCAAACATAATGAATACAACTAAAGATTTTAAAGTAGTTAAGCAGTAAAATTCTTAGTTGTATTTTGTTGATGGTCAATTAATTTAAAGTTGAAATAGTGTTTTTAATTAAATTTCGTCGTAACGCTAGGCTGTAAAATTTTTTTAGTCTTAAAACCTGTTATTTAATTTTCCAAATCGCTCCGTTTTTAGTCACAAGTTTTTCTAAAAACCCTTTCTCAAAAAGATCGTTTAAAATTTGCTCACTTTCAGCTCTTGGAGTGCCCGATAATTCGGTGTATTCTCTCGCTGTAAGTGTAGGATAAACCGAAAATAATGCCTTCCAGTCCTTGCTGTATTCACTTTTTACAGCGTTGGGGTTGGTTTTTAAAATTGCCATTTCGTAATATGCATAAGGCCGTGAACCATAAACTGTTTCTACATTTCCGGCATTATCGATTACAAAAATTGTAGGGAAACCTCTTACACCGTAGGTTTGTGCAAGTTTTAAATCATCATTAAAAAGTAATTTTGCTTTACCATTAAAATCGGTTTTTAATTGGCTTACATCAAGCTCTACAGTTTCGGCGGCTGTTGCAATATATTCCCATTTTGCAATATTTTTCTTTTTCAAGAAAACTAATTCGCGCAACTCCCGCATAAATAGAATGGCTTTGTTTTCATCTTGTAATTGTGCTGCTTTAAATGCTATTGAAGGCGGGTACGATGAGTCTAAAGGGTCTTCTAACCAAAGGTCTCCATCTATGGGCATGTCGTAATGTAAACTTACCTCATCCCAATGGCTTGCAACGTCGCTTGGCGAGCTAATTCCACCACTGTTATAGCTCCAATCTGGTAATAGGCCACCCATACGGTATTCAATATTTAGTTGGTTGCCGTATTCCAGTTTCAGCTTTCTAAGTTGTGGTTCGATTCCCCAGCAAGATGAGCAAATAGGGTCTGTAAAATAAATTAGCGAAACAGAATTTTTAGCGGCTTTATTTTCGGGTGTGGTTTTGTTACTTGCAGTATCATGCGGCATTTCACACAATCCGGTTTCAATATCGCATAAAAGTGGATTGTTTTGTGTTTTGTCATTTTTCATATTTTCTTGCTTTAACAATTAAGTAATTATTTCAATATTAATTCGGTTGCTTTTAATACACTATTGGTTAAAATTGAACTGCGAATATAGTTTGAAATAAATGTATATTTGATATGCATTTCCTTTTAGAAAGCACTTTCCTTGAGGAAACTACGTAAAACTTTTTTTTAAAATTTTATATCATGAAAAAGAAATCGGTTATTAACGATACTCCTGTTTGTCAAGTTAGAATGCAAGCCATTAGTGATACTATGAGCATACTTTCTGGTAAATGGAAGTTTCATATTTTAGGAACTCTTATTGAAGGAAACAAGCTTGGCTTTATGGATTTGTTACGTGAAATTGACGGTATTGGTACTAAAATGTTATCTAAAGAACTCCAAGATTTAGAAATGAACCAATTAATAAGCCGAAAAGTTATGGATACAAAGCCAATAACTGTAGAATATTCTATCACCAAATACGGTGCTACCCTCGAGCCACTTATTAATGAATTGGCCAGCTGGGGTATTAATTATAGGCAATCGGTTCACGGATAATTTATAGAGTAAATAAGTGCTTAAAACGATTATTTATTATGCATTTTAATCCAATGCTTTCTTTGAAAAATACGAGATAATTATACCTGGGATAGATAGTGCAATTGCAAAATAAACCAAGCTTATCGGGGAATAAACTCCAAGTAAAAGTCCAGCAACCGAAGATGCAATCATAATAGACAAATTAAATACCGAAGATTGCACCGAGGTAGCTACATCTTTAGCCGTTTCTACTTGCCTACTAACTGCAGCTTGAAGTAAAGTTACCAATGGTCCAAACGACACTCCCCACAAAAAGAAGGCAAAATGACCAATTCCGGTGGTGCCACCAAATACGATAAACAACGTCATTGCAATTACTATTAAAACAAACATGGCAATGGTAAGTAACCTTAGGTGTTTATCTATATATTTTATGGCTAAAAGCACCGAAATTAAAGATCCAATTCCAAAAAATAAAAGGGCGCTTTCTACGCCTCCTGCTAATTGTAAATTATCAACAAGACTTGTTATATATACATACACCCCGTAATGAGCCAGCACCCCCAGTAGTGTTAGCAGCAGAACAATTAAAACCGCGGGAATTTGTAACAAAGCAAAGGGTGAAGCGCTTTTAATAAGTTTTTCTCCTGGCATTGTAGGGAGCACAAAAAAGCTTATTAGGGCTATTGCAATTATAAAAACACCAAGACCAATAAATTCTGTACGCCAGCCATAATCGTTTCCTATCACGGTCATAATTGGCATTCCTATACTAATTCCTAAGGTAGAGCCAGCCATAATAACTGCAATCGCTTTACCGTGATGTTGAGGGCCAACTAATCTCATTCCGTAGGCTGCAATCATTGGCCACATTACACCGGCACATATTCCGCCAATAATTCTTAAAACTATTATTACCGAATAATTGTGAACTAATCCGGCAACAATATTTGAAATAGCGAAACCGCCCAGTAAAAGTAAAAGCAGGTGCTTGCGGTTAAATTGCATGGTTATTGAAATGAGTGGAATAGCAAAAATGGCCGATGCAATGGCATAATAACCCACTAAATTTCCAGTTTGTGCCTCGTTAATATTTAAGTCGTCCATGATAAGTGGTAACACTCCCGAAGGCATTAATTCAGATAATAATCCTACAAAAGTAACTGACGACATTAAAATCATTATCAGCCACGGGAAAACATTTCTTGATTGCGCTTCTACAGTTTGTTTGTTCATTTTTTAAAATTTATAAGTGACAATAAAAGTAGCTTCTAAGTATAATAGAAGCCGTTTAATACTCTGTTTCTCTGCCCATTAGTTTCCATCCTGCACTAGTAATATCGAGTTTAAGAGTAAGTCCTGCAACCAAGTTTTCTAACAAATTATCTTGCGCACCAATGGTAGCCACTTCAATTTTAATAATTACTTCTTTTGGGGTAGATTCCAATGTATTTCGGTTGATTGACCGTATTAATAGTTGGTCGTTCATTTCAATATGGTTTAAAAGCCAAAACCTTACCTTGGACTCCATGCTCAAAGGACATTGAATTGAAACCGAATAAAAGGTTTCTTTTACCTTAGTTTTTTTGTAAGCCGAAAGTTTTGACAGTCTTGTACTTACGGGTTTTAATAATATATGCGATAATACAACTGCCAAAGTGGATATTAATGCTTCAAAAAAAAGACCCATTCCTGTAAAAGTACCCACTGCGGCCGAACACCAAATAGTGGCAGCTGTATTGAGTCCTTGAACATTAAATCCATCTTTCATTATTACACCAGCCCCTATAAACCCAATACCAGTAACGATTTGTGCAATTATTCTACTGGGGTCGCCACCCGAATAACTGTACAGGTTTAAAGAAAGTAATACATATGATGCAGCACCAATGGCCACCAAAGTATTGGTTCTTAACCCAGCATTTTTTTGCTGCCATTGCCTTTCAAAACCAATGATGCCACCTAACACGAAAGCTGCACCTATACGCAAAATGAAACCTGTTATTGCTACAAATCCACTCATAAAAGTTTGGGTTTAATACTGAAATTTTCAGAAGAAATTCTGTTGTGCTAAAAAGACATAATAGGCTAATATTATTTAACCTATTATGCCAATTAATGTGATGAATAAAAACTTAATTTTTAAAGACTTAAAGGAACGTCAAATGCTACTTCTTTGCGTCGGAATAAAAATTCACCATTGCGTACCGAAGCTAACACATTTACTCTTTTTCTTCATATTAAACTTATTTAATGTTGATATTATTTAAGAAAATCTGTAGAGCAATTGGATAGAAAATACTGTTTGTTGCTTAGCCTTTTTCAGACTTGAGCAATCTACTTCGATTGGTGGTGCTTAACTATGATAAAAGTCACATTAACAGTAGTTTAAGACTGAATTATAAACAATTTAACCTTTGGTTAAGGGTTTGTGTTGTTAGTGTGGCACGATAAAAAAATACCCACCGCAACCGGTGGGTATTTTAAACTTAAAGAGTGTAGAATAGGTTTACAAATATGGTTTTATTTACACACCTAACTTTGTGTAGGGCCTGGCGCCCATTTGTTGTAAGGTGTCATATCAAAACTGTTTACCTCATCCATCGTTAAACCAAGTGCTTTGGCTACCCCTTCGCCATATTCGGGATCTGCTTTATAACAATTTCTAATATGCCTTATTTGAATAAATTTTTCGGCACCGCCTACTTCTGCGGCCGTATTATCAAATAATTGCTGTTCTTTTCCATCGTTTTTGATAATGCGGAATAAATCGCCCGGTTGGGTGTAATAGTCTTCGTCGTCATCTCTAAAATTATGTGCATAGGCGTCGCCATTTAATTCTAACGGAGGTTCTTGGGCGTGTGGTTGTTCTTGCCATTGACCGTAACTGTTTGGTTCGTAATGCTTGGTAGCACCATAATTGCCATCTACGCGCATTGCACCATCGCGATGAAAGGCGTGGTAAGGGCAGGTTGGTTTGTTTACGGGTATTTGATAGTGGTTTACGCCCAATCTATAACGCTGCGCATCGCCATAGGAAAACAATCTACCTTGTAACATTTTATCTGGCGAAAAGCCAATTCCCGGGACCACATTTGTTGGGTTAAAAGCGGCTTGCTCTACGTCTTGGAAATAATTTTCTGGATTTTTATTTAACTCAAATTCACCCACCGGAATTAGCGGAAAATCTTTTTTAGACCAAACTTTAGTCAAATCGAAAGGGTGAAAGCGATAAGTTTTGGCTTCCTCTTCGGTCATTGCTTGAATGTACATTTTCCACTTTGGATAATCTTTATTTTCAATGGCATCAAATAGGTCGCGTTGTGAAGATTCTCTATCTACGCCTATTACTTCTGCTGCTTCTTTATTTGTGAGATTTTCAATGCCTTGTTGGGTTATAAAATGAAATTTTACCCAATGCCGTACATTGTCTTTATTAATTAAACTATAGGTATGACTTCCAAAACCATGCATGTGTCTATATCCCTTGGGTATACCACGATCACTCATAACAATGGTAACTTGATGTAGTGCTTCGGGTAAAAGCGTCCAAAAATCCCAGTTGTTATTGGCGCTTCTTAAATTTGTCTTTGGGTCGCGTTTTACTGCGTGATTTAAATCGGGGAACTTCATGGGGTCTCTAAAGAAAAATACCGGGGTATTATTACCCACTAAATCCCAAATACCTTCTTCGGTGTAAAATTTTAATGCGAAACCTCTAATATCTCTTTCGGCATCGGCGGCACCTCTTTCTCCGGCAACGGTTGAAAAACGACTAAACATTTCTGTCTTTTTTCCTATTTCACTAAAGATCTTTGCTTTTGAATATTTTGTAATGTCGTGGGTAACGGTAAAGGTTCCAAAAGCACCCGAGCCTTTGGCATGCATTCTTCTTTCAGGGATTACCTCCCTGTCAAAATTTGCCATTTTTTCTAAAAACCATGCATCTTGCATTAACATTGGCCCACGGGGACCTGCAGTTTGCACATTTTGATTATCTGGAACCGGTGCTCCGGTTTGTCTTGTTAGTTTATTTTTCTTCTCGTCCATGGTTTCCCGTTTTAAATAGTTGATATTGAGTATGAAGTTACGATAATTCTTAAAATTATGTAAAAATTCATCACAAATTTACGTGGCGAGCTTAGGAGAAATTGCTTTAAAAATATGGAATTTAGGTATTTTGTTTTCCTTCTTCTACCAATTCATCAACCTCTTCTTTTTCATCGCCGTTTAATTTGGGATTTTTGGGAGTTTCTACTTTCCTTTTATGATGAATTTCATAATACATAGCAAAGTGGTCGCTGCCAAAGTTTTTTGATCGTACCATTTCACCTACATAAAGGTCGCGGGTATGAAATAGATGGTCTAACGGAAATCGTAAAAAGAAATAATTTGCGTGAAAAGTAGAGAAAAAACCACGCCCCACGCGAGGGTCGATCATCCCGGTCATTTTTTTAAATAAGCGTGTAGTACGGCTCCAAACCACATCGTTCATGTCGCCACAAACAACGGTAGGCTTGTTTATGTTTCTTATTGTTTTACCGGTTACCATAAGTTCGGCATCGCGTTCTTTGGATGTTTCATTTTCACTCGGGCTAGGAGGGGCAGGGTGCAAACAGCAAAAGAAAATAGGGGAGTTGTTATGAGTGTAATAGTCAAAAAATATAGAAGGTTTGTCGTCTTCTATTTGGTATTTTACTTCTACGTTTTGGAGCTTTTTTTTAGAATACAAATGCATTCCGTAAAAATTTTCTAACGGTACTTTCACCGTAACGGGATAATCTTTTTCTAAACTCGCTAAACCATTTTCCCAAGCTTTATTAGATTCCATAACCAGTACCAAATCTGGCGAAAATCGGTTTACTTCGTCAATAAATTTTGAATAACAATCATTGGTTTGTAGCACATTACCTGCTAAAATTGATACATGCCCGTCGCTATTTTCTTTTGGTTTTCTGCGTGGATATAAAAAACTATAAGGGAAAACTTTTACAAATTGATACAAAGCACTCCCCAAAAGTGCAGCAGCCAAAATCCAACTAAAGGTTGTAAATTCTTCTTCAAAGTAAAATAATAACCCCAGTAAAATTAATTGTATGAGTAGTGATTGCAACCTTATAAAATCTGCAGTTCGGAAAAACCAATGCGGATTTCTAGTGGCGGGAAAAAAGGGGCTGATGATAAAAAAAATTATCAAAAAGTATAATACCATATTTCAAAGTTACTCTTTTTTTTAAATTAGATTAAAGCAATTAAATCGCTTTTTTGCTATACTACATATCGCTACTTTTGTAGCATTCTTAAAAAAACATATTAAAATGAAAAAAACTACTCTCAGTCTTTTATTTACGCTTTTTACATGTGCAATTCTAATTGCTCAGGATTACACAACGCCTAATACGGGTGTTACGTGGACTTTAGATGATATAGCTGCGGCAAGCCCATCTACTATTACAGTTTCGGGCTCTGAATATACTTTGCTCGGTAACCTAACTATTGCCGAAAACGATGCTGTAGTTATTGATACAAACCTATCTTTACTTATAGATTTTGAAAAAAGAGTTACCGTTTTTGGTAGCTTTACTGTAGATGCCAATGATGTGCTTATAACGGCACTCGACGAAAATGCGCCGTATGACGGATTTCGTTTTGAAGAATTTTCAGACATCGATATTAAAAATGCTACCATTACCTATGGCGGCGGACTGCGTGTATTAACCGAAACTTTTGCTATCGATAATTGTACGTTAACCAATAATGTTTCTGGTACAACAAGTAGTGCTGTTATCCAATTGTCTCGTGGTACGCCACAAATTACAAATAATACAATTTCATTTAATGAAAACCCTGCAATTGGATCGGCGGCAAATGCTGCAGTTTCAGCATATATTTTTAACAATACTATTGAAGGCAACAACATTGCAAACTCTAATAGACCGCAAATTAACCTTGCTACAACCTTGCAAAATCCTCCGTTAGAGATAATTCAAAATACAATTATTGGAGATCCTACTTTAGACCAAGCTGGTGGAATTGCGATTGCAAATTTTGTTGGTGGAGATGTGTACGTTGTAATTGAAAACAACACCATTCGTGGAAACCGTTACGGAATTACAATTTTAGGAAACACAGATTCTGCCGAAATTTTAAACAACGTTATTGAAGATAATAACATTCAAGGCGACCCTATGTTGGGCGGAAGCGGTATTAATATTTTTACAAGCGCCGTGGGACCCGAAGTAATTATTTCTGGTAACCAAATTAGACGGAACCTTTGGGGCGTTACCTTGCAGGATTCGGCTACTGCAAATCTTGGTGACGATACTAACAACCCAGGAAATAACGTTTTTGCCGAAAACGAAAATGGAGGGATAGTTTATGCGCTTTACAACAATACAGCCAATCCTGTTATGGCAAAAAACAATTGCTGGATTGAAAATCAAGAAAGCACCCCACAAGATGTTGAAGATGTAATTTTCCACAGCGAAGACGATCCTGCTTTAGGCGAAGTTAATTTCGATCCTTTCCTTTGTGGCGTTTTAAGTGTTGCCGATAATGCTGTTGAAAACTTTAGTTTTTATCCAAATCCGGTTAAAACTGAAATTAATTTCAATAACATTTACGCCTTTACAAATGTTGAAATTTTCAACGTTCAAGGAAAATTATTAGCATCTAAAACCATTGCTGAAGGTTTGCAAACATTGCCAATAAACCTTTCTACAGGGCTGTATTTTGTAAAATTTAGCAATGATACTCAAACAGTGACTAAAAAAATGATGGTGAAATAATTTATTGAAATTTCATTCCTTAAATAGTCTAAATTTTAAAAAATGTCTTGATGTTTCGTCAAGACATTTTTTATTGGTCAAACTTAGAATTTCCTTTTCTAAAAATGTAATTTTGCACTTTCTTAAAATTCAAAAAACGAAGCCGTGAAAATACCAAACAAAGCAACCTTAGAATTGAGTCATGACGAAATGAAAGCGTATGGTTATGAGGTAGTTGATGCAATTGTAAACCATTTTGCAACGCAAAATGAAAAGCTTCCGGTAGTTTCGGGATCACGAAAAGAAATGGAGGATTTATTTCTCGAAGATGCTCCCGATAACCCCACAGATCCGCACGAGGTTTTAAATTTTGTTTTGAATGAGGTGATGACAAAAAGCAATATTGTTTCGCATCCAAAATCGTATTCGTTTGTGCCAGGCCCTAGTAACTATATTAGCGCTATGGCCGATAGTTTGGCTTCTGGTTTTAATATATTTTCGGGAGGTTGGCAGGCTTCGCCAGCGGCAGCCGAGATGGAAATTGTTACAATGAATTGGCTGCTAAAAATGTTCGGGTTTCCTCAAAAAAAAGGAGGTGGAATTTTTACCAGTGGCGGTTCCATGGCCAATTTAACAGCTTTGGCAACGGCCCGAAAAGTAAAGTGTGGCGACGATTTTAGCAAGGCGGTAATCTACCTTTCAGACCAAGCGCATTCTTCAAATATTAAAGCTATTAGAGTGCTTGGTTTTAGAAAAGAACAAATAAGGGTGATTCCAACCGATGGCGAGTTTAAATTTTCAATAAACAAATTAAAGAATGCCATCGCAAAAGACAGGTTGGAAGGGTTACAACCATTTTGTTTAATTGCCACTGCCGGAACTACAAATACCGGAACGGTAGATCCACTTTCAGACCTCGCTAAAATTTGTAAAAATGAAGAAATTTGGTTTCATATTGACGGGGCCTATGGCGGCTTTGCAATACTTTCTGAAGATGGAAAGAAAATAATGAAAGGTATTGGCAAGGCAGATTCGTTAACTGTCGATCCACATAAATGGTTTTTTCAACCGTATGAAATTGGTTGTTTATTGATAAAAAATCACAAATGGTTAAAAGGAACTTTTACCGAAAAACCCGAATATTTACGCGATATTGAAGGCAATACTTCCGAGATAAATTTTTACGATCACGGCATTGAATTAACCCGTCGTTTTAGGGCGTTAAAATTTTATATGTCTGTAAAAACCTTCGGAATGACCGAATTTAAAAAAGCAATTTCATACAATATAAATTTAGCCGAAGCTGCCGAAAATTTTTTGCGTACAAGTGCTAATTGGGAAATTATTTCGCCAGCTACTTTGGCAGTTATAAACTTTAGATATAACCCAATTGGCAATAAACTTTCTGAGAAAAAGCTGGATGCCTTAAATCAAAAAATTTCGCAAAGTGTGGTAAATTCAAAAAAGGCTTTGCTGGTTACCACGGTGCTAAATAAACAAGTAGTTTTGCGAATGTGCCTAATAAACCCGCGTACTACATTAAATGATGTAAAAGAAACCATTGCTCTTTGCGAATCGTTTGCAAACCAAAACAGCTCTAATTGATACACGCAGATATTATAATAGTTGGCGGTGGTGCTGCAGGTTTTTTTACGGCAATTAATGCTGCCGAGCGAAATCCGAATCTTAAAATTATTATTCTCGAACGCGGAAAAGAAGTACTTACAAAAGTAAAAGTTTCGGGCGGTGGAAGATGTAATGTTACTCACGCCGAATTTATTCCAAAACCTTTGTCGCAAAACTATCCGCGCGGCGAAAAGGAGCTTTTAGGTCCGTTTCACACCTTTATGACCGGCGATACCATTGCTTGGTTTGAAGAAAGGGGAGTACAGCTAAAAATTGAAGAAGATGGCCGAATGTTTCCGGTTTCAAATTCTTCACAAACTATTATCGATTGCTTTTTATTTGAAGCCAAACAGTTGGGGGTTGAAATTTTAAAAAATCAAGCGGTAAAAACCATTGAAAAAGAAGACGAATATTTTGTTCTACAAACACCTTCCGAAACATTTTCTGCCCAAAAATTAGTGGTTGCCACGGGTAGTAATCCAAAGATTTGGAGAATACTTGAAGGTTTGGGACATACCGTTGTGCCTGCGGTACCTTCGCTTTTTACTTTTAATATTAAAGACAGCCGCATTACAAATTTACCCGGTTTAAGTACAGACGCATTGGTAAAAGTACTCGATAAAAACGGCAAAACGCTTTTAGAAAGTAGCGGTGCACTTTTAATTACGCATTGGGGCATGAGCGGTCCCGCCATTTTAAAACTTTCGGCTTGGGGCGCTCGAACTTTATCACCGTTAAATTATCATTTTAATATTGAAGTTAATTGGCTGAATTCTCTTGCGGAAGAAGACGTTTTAGATTCATTAAAAGAATTTAAATCGTTTCAAGGGAAACAAACCATTTTTAAATACGCTCAATTTGAATTACCTAAACGGCTTTGGCAAAATATTGTAAAGTTTTCGGGAATAAACGAACGCCTTACTTGGGCCGAAGCTACCCGCGAAAACTTGTTAAATCTTGCAAACCAGTTGACCTCAGCAAATTTTGAAGTAACAGGAAAAAGTACGTTTAAAGAAGAATTTGTTACTGCCGGGGGTGTTAATTTAAAGGAAGTAAACTTTAAAACGTTTGAAAGTAAGGTTTGTAAAAATCTTTTTTTGGCAGGAGAAGTTCTGAATATTGATGCAATTACCGGCGGATTTAATTTTCAGAATGCTTGGACAGGCGGGTATATTGTGTCACAAAATTTGATTGAGCAAGAGACTCCTGAATAAAAAAGTTGAAATGCTCTTTTTTTAATTAAAAATGATACAGTTTTATTTTGGACAGTTTGTGGAATAAACTACCTCATAAGTAAATCGGGAACTTTTGTGCTTTTAAAGCAAAGCGATTTTTTAATGTTTTTATTAGTGTAGTTAAGTTCAATAATATTCTCTTCTTTTGGGCTTAAATCGCTTCCCGGAATTTCAAATTTTATATAGTAGTTTCCCTTTGGCAATTTGTAATCATTAATAATTCTTCCATCTTTTAAATCGTAAATAACAAAACTTAAAATTTTTATGAGTTTATTTTCCTTTCGTAATGAAACAGAATTTATTTCGATGGATTCTTCCACAGCGAGTTTCCAAGAATAATTTATGGTCGATTTACCCGATGGTAATCCAGGCCTGTGTATTTGACTTTGCACATTTGATACTTGAATAATATTACAGCCAATTACTAAGCCAATTGTAAGCGATAGCGCAATAATTTTGATGTATGTAATATGTTTTTTTAAAGTTTTCATTCTAAAATTTTGATAAAAAATAAAGAGCCGATTTATAATTGGTGGTTACAATTATGAGTTAAGCAATTTTTTCAATTTGCGATTCTTTTAAATAAATTTAAAAAATAACTCCAAAGATGTTCTTTGGAGTTATTTCTATAACAATTAATCTAAAACTATAACCTATTCTTTTATAAGCCTAAGTATTGCAGCCTGCCCTGTTTCTGAAGTAATCTTCATAAAATAAACTGCAGCTGCCGCGTCAAACTCCATTTCAATTTTATTTGTGTTTTTGAAATCTTGTTTTGCAACTACTTGGCCTAATAAATTGTAAATACTAACATTTACGTTGTTATGCACGAATCCTAATTCTACCGTAACACTCTTTTTTACAGGATTTGGATATGCTATTAGGTTTTTTCTAAAACTTGTGTCTGGTACGCCTAAAATAGTAACCATATAGCAAGCAGAGGTTTCAGGACATAGCGCATTACTAATAATTACTGCATAGTTTCCAGTAATTGCTGGAGTAAAACTCTGGTTTGTTTCGCCGGGAATTGGAGCATTTCCGTTGTCGCAATCAATCCATTGATAATTATATCCAGTTGCATTTGCCGTCAACGTATTACCTATTTGCGTTACCGAATTATCAATAGATTCAATAATCACTTCCTGGTTTTGAGTAGAAACGTTGGTTCCATCGGTATACGTCCAAACCACGGTAGTTGAAACTGTAATTGGGAATGTAGTTGTGGTTGTTCCGGATACACTTCCAGCACAATTATCTGTCGCCGTTGGAGCAGGTAGACTCGCTACGCTACATTCTTCGGTTACATCTGGTAAATTTGTTACGTCTGGTATAGGGGCTGTAGTGTCATTAATAGTTATCGTTTGGTTTTGTGTACTTGTATTTGTACCGTCGGTAAATATCCAAACTACCGTTGTTGAAGTTGTAATTGGGAATGTAGTTGTGGTTGTTCCGGTTACACTTCCAGCACAGTTATCTGTCGCCGTTGGAGCAGGTAGACTCGCTACGCTACATTCTTCGGTTACATCTGGTAAATTTGTTACGTCTGGTATAGGGGCTGTAGTGTCATTAATAGTTATCGTTTGGTTTTGTGTACTTGTATTTGTACCGTCGGTAAATATCCAAACTACCGTTGTTGAAGTTGTAATTGGGAATGTAGTTGTGGTTGTTCCGGTTACACTTCCAGCACAGTTATCTGTCGCCGTTGGAGCAGGTAGACTCGCTACGCTACATTCTTCGCTTACATCTGGTAAATTTGTTGCGTCTGGCACGGGGGCGATAGTGTCGTTTATGATAATATTTTGAGTTTGCGATGACGAATTATTTGCTGCGTCGGTATATGTCCAAGTAATGGTAGTATTAGCCGTAATAGGAAATGTAACCGTAGTGGTTCCATTTATAGTTCCTGAAACAGCATCGGTAGCTGTTGGAATTGTCAATTCGGAAATGTTATTAATAGGACATTGCGAAATTACATCTGGTAAATTTGGTACATCTGGTACTGGTGGAGTCGTGTCTGTCTCGAGCGTAGACATTTTCCACATACCGCGACCAAAGGTTCCTATGTACAACATGTTATCGGTATAATTTATTTCTAAGTCTTCTACTCGAACACTTGGTAAACCGGAACCCATTTTTTGCCAATTTGTTGTATTGGTTTTAACATATGGTCCTAATTCTGTGCCTAAATAAAGTGTTTCATTTGTTGACGCTCTATTTGCAACTACCTTTTTCATCACGATATTGGGTAAAGAGCCTGAAATATTTGTCCAGGTGATCCCATTGTCATCAGATTTATATACTTTATTTCCAGTATTATATCCGCTTACTGTTGCATAAACTACTGGCGAATTAGGCAGTGCCGAAAAACTATTAAAAATTTGGCCGGTTGGTGGCGTTAGTGTTGTCCACGTTGCACCATCATCCATACTAAGTTTTGCAGTTACTGTCCCGCCGTTATTACCTATGGTATAAATTTCAATGGAAGTGTCGGCATCATTTTTAACAACTTCAATAAACTTGGTTTGAATTAATCCTGAGCCTAAGTCGGTCCAATCACCCGGTGAACCTGTGCCACCTTTATTGGTAGATTTTTTGATGTCGCCATGGCAGGCATAAATAATATTGGCGTTTGTTGGATGTACAGACATGGGCGAAACAAAAGCTGCATCATTATTTGTTCCTAAAATATATGTAGCTTGATCGTAACCATCGGCATATCCCGCATCTGCACGGTATAACTGTCCATTGGTTCCACCAAGATATCTGATATCTGAATTATTTATGTCTATAGCAGTTGAAGTTCCATCGCCTGCAATTGCCGAAAGCCAATTTCTGCTGCCGCCTTGAAGTATTTTTGAAAAACCATCGTTATCTTGGTTTGCCATCATAAAATTGTCACCGTTCGCCTCTTGTGTTACAGCGATATTATATGGTTGAGTTATTACTAAAGTATTTGAAATATCTTCCCAAGGAGTGGCAGTGGTGGCATTAAAAGGGCCTTTGTGGATACCCCCGTCGTGACCGTTTAAAACATATTCGGTATTTCCAACAAACGATACGTGGTGATGGTCTGCGTGTACATAAAACCCTACACCGGGGGGAGAATCATAGGCGTTCATAAGGGTTGTAAACGTTGCTCCTGCATCGGTAGAGCGAAATCCGTTAACACCAGCTACTATTAAATTGTTTTTATTGACGGGCGAAACTGCAATAGTTTGATTGTACCCTCCTTGCGAATTAAACCCTGTAATGGCCGATGTAAATACCAAATCGGAAACCGTGTTTGATAAATTAAATTTATATTTTCTAAATTCAGCTTGCTGTGTTATAACACCGCCACTTCTTTCTTCTTGACTAATGCCATAAAAGTAATCTGGGTCATTAGGTGTGCTAGTAATTTTTAATTTTTTTAAATCATTTCCTCCTTCAAAAACAGCGTGCATGGTAAAACTTGCACCACTATCTGTAGAATAGTAAATAGCACCAAACTGATCTGAAACAATCACTTTTGTGGAATCATTTGGATCAAAAACTATATTTTGAAATCCTTCAGTAAAAGTGCCATAGGGATAAGTAACCGGTACGTTAGTCCAAGTAGTGCCACTATCGGTGGTTACCTTAATTTCGGTGTTTGTTAACGCAAATATTTTGGTGTTACTTCCGGGAGCAAAGGCCAAATCGTTTATATACTCGTTTTGATTTAAGCTAAATGTTAACCCGGTAGGATTCCAAGTTTCACCAGCATCTGTAGATTTAAATACACCTATGGATGAAATATGTTGACCGTCTTCATCGCCCGTGGCCATATAGATTATATTGGTATTGGTTGGGTCTACAAGTATATCGGTAACACCGAGACCCGCAAGAAAATCAGATTTTGGAGTCCAAAGTAGTCCACCGTTAGTCGTTTTCCAAATACCACCTGCAGCGGCTCCAGCATACATAATATCGGTATTATTAGGATCTTCGGCGATTACATTGATTCTTCCCTTTCCAGGATAGCCTACATATCCATTTGCCAAGGGCTTGTCTACTGGTCCTATCTGCTCCCAAGTATCACCCGGTCCACGGTTTTGACTTTGCCCGGTCATTAACTCGTTAATATAAGCAGTGCCAGATAACGGGCGATTGGCTGTGGTAGGAAATGTACCATCTGCGTTTACTTTATCCTGCCAAATGTAAACCCAGCGTTCAAATTGTTTCATCGCTTTATGGTTTGCTTTTACGCTTAAGTCCCACGTAGCAATTTCTGCTCTTTTTTGAGCTACTAAATCATAAAAATTTACGTTTGGATCGGTAATACTCGATTTGTAATTTTGGGTATATTCGAAATTTTTGTTTTGGGCGGTAATAACCCCCATGCCTAAGATGCAAAATAATAGAGTAAAGTTTTTCAACATTTTTGTAGTATTAAAATTTTATAAAACGAAAGTAAATTTTTTCATAATTCATCAATTAAAATTCAACTACGCACATACTACGCACCCTTAAAAATTGCACCTTACAAGATAAAAGTGTAATATTACTATTACGTATTCAATTTTAAGCTTAATTCTCTTAAATTATTTGATGAAAACTATAATAAGTTTTTTCCTTTTTCTTCAAGTTTTACCTAATTTTTCCCAGCAGGATAACAATTTTCGTAAGTACATAGATTCTGCCGATATATATGTTCTTGAAGATGGTGAAAAAGCTCTTAAGTTTTTAGATAGCATTCCTACGCCATTAAAAAATTACATTGATGGCGATGTTGGAGAGTTTTATTATTTACAAGGCATTGCCTATCATCGTTTAAACGAAGAGGCCTTGATGTACCAGAGTTATCTGTTGGCAATTAGAAACGCCCAAAGAGAAAAGAATTACAGTATTGCCGGAGATGCGTGTATAGAGCTATTTGCAGATACTTATGTGCTTAAAAATGATTCTACTGCCTATAAATTTTTAGACGATGCCAAAAAATATTATACCCTTGCCAATGACCGCCTTGGGCTTATTCAAACGGAGCAAATGCACGCTTATGTGGCTTTTACGCATAACGATTATAAAAAGTGTAACGAATTAATTTTTGAAAAGTTAGAGGAGTATAAAGCTGTTTCAGACGATGCGTATTACTACCTATTTGCTCTCTATATGTTAACATCTAATTACATTCACCTTAACGATCGAGAAAATGCAAATAGATATTTAAATGAATTTCGAAGTTTAAAATCTAATCCTACAATTGATGAATTCAATTATAATAACTATAAAGCCGAACTCAATATATGTATGGCCAAATTGCATTTAGACTTAAACCAAGCAGATTCTGCCATATATTATTTAGAAACTGTAGAGCGATTACGTGATTACTTAGGCTTGATTCCGAAAGGTGAATATTTTTCCTTTAATGCCGAAGCTTATAAAACCAAAGGCGATTTTGAAAAAAGCTTTGCATACTTAGATTCCCTCAAACAATTTCAAGAAAAAATTTTTAACGACAATATGGAAGCTAGCTTAGCGCTTAACGACATATTTCTTAAGACCGAAGAAACTTTAAATACTACATCTAAAAAAAGCAAAAAATATCAAAACTGGCTTATAATTTTTGGGATTTTATTGTTACTCTTTGTATTGGTATTAATTTTTGGGTACAGCAAATTGAAGGCCGCCCTTAATACCCTTTTAAAAAACGAAAAAAACTTTTCGCAACTTAAAACCAAGCACGAAAAATTAAAAGTGAAAAATCACGAGTTGGAAAGTTATATCGAAAACGTCAAAAACAAACTAAAAACAATTACCGCCAAGGAAGATAAATCTAATCAACGAAGTGAAATTAGAAATTTATACCGCACCATAAATGCCGAAACAACCACCTTGAAAGATGATGAAGAAAAGCATTTTGAAATGCTTCAGGAATTAAATGAATCTTTTTTTACACAAATAAACAAAGACTTTCCTCAATTAGGCAATACCGAAAAGCTGGTGTGCTATTACGTAAAGCTAGGTTTTAAAAATAAAGAGATAGCATTTTTTCTCGATAGAAGTGTGCGCAGCGTGGAAAGTATTAGATACCGAATAAGTAAAAAAATGAGCTTAGAGAATAGTAAAATACTTGTAAATGTTTTAAATGAAAATTACTAATCTCTGTATCTATTTGTTAACTCGCTGTTAAACAAAATACTATAGGAGTAACTAATTTTATAATTGTGTAACTTTAGTACTTAAACTTTTTAGTTATGCAGCAAGATATTTTTAATCTCCAGAAAACTTTAAACGCAACCAACCAAAACCTAACTTATTACAGCCTTCCCGAGCTTGAAAAACAAGGGTATAATATAAAAACACTCCCTTTTTCAATAAGGATTCTTTTAGAAAACGCCTTGCGTAATTACGATGACTTTTCGGTTACAAAAAAACACGTTGAAACCATTCTTAATTGGTCGCCTAAACGAAGCGAAAAAGACGTAGCCTTTAAGCCTGCTCGTGTTTTAATGCAAGATTTTACAGGAGTACCCGCGGTTGTAGACATTGCCTCACTAAGAGCCGAAATGGCCCGAAAAGGTGGTGATGCTTCAAAAATAAATCCGCTTATTCCTGTAGATTTAGTTATAGATCACAGTGTGCAAGTAGACTATTTTGCTGCACAATACGCCTATCAACAAAATATGGAAGAAGAGTATAAACGCAACAGAGAGCGCTATACTTTTTTAAAGTGGGCACAAAAATCTTTTGACAATTTTAGCGTGGTGCCGCCAGGAATGGGGATTTGTCATCAAGTAAATTTAGAGTACTTTTCAAAAGGTGCAATTGCCCGGGACGGGATGGTTTTTCCAGACACCCTGGTAGGAACTGATAGCCATACCCCTATGGTAAACGGAATAGGTGTTGTTGCTTGGGGTGTTGGTGGTATTGAAGCCGAAGCCGCCATTTTAGGACAACCTATTTACTTTATTAGTCCAGAAGTTATTGGGTTGCGACTTACAGGAAATTTACCAGTGGGTTCAACCGCAACAGATTTGGTGCTTACCATTGCAAACCTACTTCGTAAATATGGTGTTGTAGGAAAATTTGTTGAAGTTTTTGGTCCGGGCTTAGACAATCTTTCGGTCCCAGATAGAGCCACCATCGGGAATATGTCGCCTGAGTTTGGCTGCACTATTACTTACTTTCCAATAGACGATAAAACCTTGGAATATATGCGCAATAGTAATAGAAGCGAAGAACAAATTAAACTCGTTGAAGATTACTGCAAAGCAAACATGCTATGGCGCCAAGACGAAGACGAAATAAATTATACCGATGTTGTTGAATTAGATATTTCTACCGTACAACCCACAGTTGCCGGACCAAAACGTCCACAGGATAAAATTTTATTAAAAGATTTAAAAGATAAGTTTATTGAACTTGAACACAGTTCGTTTGGTAGACAGTATATTGTTCATTCCGAGCGTGAAGATGCTATTACACGTTGGAAAGAAGAGGGCGGTAGCCAGCCGTCAAAAAAATCGCCAGAACCTTCCAAAGAGGTCGAAATTGAATCTAAAATTAAAAACGGATTAAAAACTGTTTGGATTTCACAAGGGAACGAAAAGTTTATGCTCTCAGATGGGGCAGTAGCAATAGCCGCAATTACATCGTGTACCAACACCTCAAACCCCTTTGTTATGATTGGTGCCGGATTGGTTGCGCGAAAAGCACGCGAAAAAGGCATTGATGTTAAACCGTGGGTAAAAACATCGCTTGCACCGGGTTCTAAAGTTGTAACAGATTATTTAGAGAAAGCAGACCTTTTAAAAGATTTGGAGGCCTTACAATTTCACCTTGTTGGCTATGGTTGCACCTCGTGTATAGGAAATTCTGGTCCGCTACCACCCGAAATTTCTAAAGCTGTAGATGAAAACGATTTAATTGTAACCTCGGTACTTTCAGGAAACCGAAATTTTGAGGCACGTATTCATTCACAAGTAAAAATGAATTTTTTAATGTCGCCCATGCTTGTAGTAGCCTTTGCAATTGCAGGTAGAGTAGATATAAATCTTACAGATGAACCGTTGAGTTTTGATAGAAATGGAAAGGCAATCTATTTAAAAGATATTTGGCCAACCGATGATGAAATTCATGAGCTTATGAGTAAAGTTTTAACGCCCAAAGATTTTAAAAAGAATTATGACGAAATTTTTGACGGTAATGAAATATGGCGAAATCTTGAAGTACCAGATGATAAACTTTACCAGTGGGAAGACGATTCTACATATATTAAAGAGGTTCCGTTTTTTCACAGCCTACCCACAGACCCGCACCCGTTACAAAATATTGAAGGTGCCCGTGCCTTGTTAAAGTTGGGCGATAGTATTACAACAGATCATATTTCGCCAGCCGGCGCATTTTCAGAAAATTCGGCGGCGGGAAAATACTTACTGTCGCGAGGAGTAGAAAAAAAGCATTTTAACAGCTACGGTTCTCGACGCGGAAATGATGAGGTAATGGTAAGAGGAACCTTTGCCAACGTGCGTATTAAAAATGAACTGGCCAATAAAGAAGGTGGGTATACCACCTACTTACCCACAGGCGAAGAAATGACGGTTTATGATGCAGCTCAAAAATACAAAGCAGATAAAACACCCTTAATTGTCCTTACCGGAAAAGAATACGGTAGTGGTTCATCACGCGATTGGGCTGCCAAAGGCACAGTTTTACTTGGAATCAAAGCCGTTTTGGCAGAGAGCTATGAACGCATTCACCGTAGTAATTTAATTATGATGGGAGTGTTGCCATTGGAGTACCTGCCGGGTGAGAGCGCAGCCTTCCACGGACTTACTGGACAAGAATACTTTAGCATTAGAGGAATCGAAAATGATTTAACTCCTTCAAAAAAAGTGACAGTTATGGCTAAAGGCGACAATGGCAAGGAAATTGAGTTTAAGGTTGTAGCAAGACTCGACTCCCCCATTGAGGTAGCGTATTACCAAAATGAGGGAATTTTACAGTATGTTTTGCGACAGTTTTTAAAAGAATAACTTCAGGGTTGATAGGCCTGAAATTCAAGTTTTTATACCTGATGATTTTACTCATCCGTCCAAAATTGTTTCGAAAAAATTTTAACGGAATGGCGCTTTGGCCCTTTGTGGTACTCAAGCACCATTCCTTAAAAAATGATGCAATTTTAATAAATCACGAAAAAATTCACCTACGACAGCAAGCAGAATTATTAATAGTAGGCTTTTATCTGTGGTACGGAATTGAATTTTTAATTCGCTGGATAAAATACAAAGACCAAAATACAGCCTATCGAAATATTTCTTTTGAAAAAGAAGCTTATAAAAACGAAAACAATAGCAATTATCTAAAATGCAGAACACCATTTGCCTTTCTTAATTTTTATAGTAACAAACCTTAAACCCCAAATAATATTTACAAAAAATGAGCATTCTTTTTTCTCCTCTAAAAATAAAAAATACAACATTTAAAAATAGAACTGTTATTTCGCCTATGTGCATGTATAGCTGCGTAGACGGTTTTGCAAACGATTTTCATTTGGTGCATCTTGGCAGCCGCGCTTTGGGCGGGGCAGGCTTAATTATTCAAGAAGCTACAGCTGTTTCGCCCGAAGGGAGAATATCTTATGGCGATATGGGTATTTGGAATGATGAGCATATTAAAAAGCCTAGAGAAATTGTAGATTTTGTACACGCTCAAAACGCTTTAATAGGTATTCAACTTGCACATGCGGGTAGAAAAGCAAGCCATCAATTGCCGCAAGAGGGAGCTAAAAAAATTGCTCCAACTAGCAAAAACGGTTGGCAAACTGTTTCGGCTTCTGCACTGCCGTTTAGAGAAGACGAACCGGCACCTATCGCCTTAGATGCCAAAGGCATTGCAAAGGTGAAAAACGATTATGTAGCTGCAACTCGCCGTGCGTTAAAAGCGGGATACGACGTAGTAGAAATTCACGCCGCACACGGGTATTTATTTCATCAGTTTTATTCGCCTTTGGCAAACAAACGTACCGATGAATACGGTGGAAGTTTTAAAAATAGAATCCGATTTCTCCTTGAAGTAACCGAAGCGGTTCGCGAAGTTTGGCCAGAAGACAAGCCGCTTTTTGTGCGTATTTCGGCAACAGACTGGACCGAAGGTGGTTGGACAATTGAAGATTCGGTTAAACTTGCAGTAGAATTAAAAAAGCGCGGTGTCGATTTAATTGATACTTCTACCGGTGGCAATGTACCGCATGCAGTTATTCCCAGTGAGCCGGGCTATCAAGTAAAATTTGCCGAACAAATTAAAAAAGATGCTAATATTTTAACCGGTGCAGTAGGCCAAATTACCACTGCTGCACAGTCTGAAGCAATTTTAAAGGAAGGAAAAGCCGATTTAATTTTATATGGAAGAGAAAGTCTTCGCGACCCTCACCTACCACTGCGAGCAGCATTTGAATTAAATGCAGATATTAATTGGCCTATACAGTACCAAAGAGCCAAAATGTAAGGATAATGAGTAAGGAAAAACTTTTTAAAAAAATACCATTTTCGGTTTTAGATTTGGTTCCAGTTATAGAAGGAAGCAGTCATAAAACTGCCATGAAACACAGTTTAGCTTTAGCCCAAAAGGCTGAAGAACTGGGGTTTTCGCGTTTTTGGATTTCAGAGCACCACAATGCCGATAGTTTGGTGAGTTCGGCAACGCCTTTATTAATTGGATATATAGCCGAAAACACTAAAAAAATTCGAGTGGGCTCGGGCGGGGTTATGCTGCCCAATCACACCCCATTAGTTGTTGCCGAACAGTTTGGAACCCTTGCCACTTTATATCCTAATCGCATTGACTTAGGTTTGGGGCGAGCACCAGGAACCGATCAACTTACTGCAAAGGCATTACGACGAGAGCGCGTTGAAACGGTTAACGATTTTCCAAAAGATGTACAGGAATTACAATATTATTTTTCCGAAACCAACGCCAGCAGTCCGGTGCGTGCAATTCCGGGTGAAGGGTTAAATGTGCCATTGTATTTACTGGGGTCTAGTACCTACAGTGCGCAATTGGCGGGAGCGTTGGGCTTGCCGTATGCATTTGCCAGTCATTTTGCACCCACACATCTACACGATGCGTTACGTTTATATCATTCAAATTTTGAAGTTTCAAAACAGTTTAAAAAACCGTATACAATGGCTTGCGTAAATGTAGTAATTGCCAATACCGATGCAGAGGCCGAATATCTTGCAAGCAGTATGAAGCTTTTCATGTTAAATGTAATTAGAAATACGCGTAGGCCGCTTCAACCTCCTGTAAAAAGTATGGACGGCATTTGGAACGCTATGGAAGAGGTCCATATAAAACAAATGATGCAATATTCGTTTGTGGGTAGTAAAGAAACTGTGCAAAAGCAACTCAGCAATTTTGTGGAACAAACCCGCGTTGATGAGTTAATTACGGTGGCTCATATTTACGACCAAAAAGCGCGATTAAATTCTTTTGAACTGCTATCGCAACTGTAAGGCGATATTTCAGAATAAAAAAATAGTCTCAGTATTTATTGGGAGCTACTTTTAAAAAGTTTTGTTTTCTTTGCGAACATAAAAATAACAATATGCTAAAAGCGGTACTTTTTGATATGGACGGGGTAATTGTTGATACAGAACCTTTACACCGAAAAGCTTACTTTAAAATGTTTGATGAAGTAAACATTGACGTGTCCGAATCTTTATATGATTCATTTACAGGGCAAGCAACCTTACCAATTTGTAAAACGCTTTGCGAACATTTTCAACTGCAAGAAACCCCCGAAACATTAGTTGCGTTAAAACGTAAACATTTTAAATATTTATTTGAAAATGATAACGATTTAGCCTTAATTGATGGCGTGCATAATTTAATTAAAGATTACTACAACAACGGCTTAATATTGGTATTGGCTTCTTCGGCATCTATGCCTAATATTAATCGAATTTTTGAGCGTTTTGATCTCGATAAATATTTTAAAGCCAAAATTAGTGGCGCCGATTTAAAAGCGTCAAAACCCCATCCTGAAATTTTTATTAAGGCCGCCCAATTGGCCAGTGAGCCTAAGGAAAATTGCATGGTTATTGAAGATTCAACCAACGGTATTAAAGCTGCCAAAGCTGCTGGAATTTACTGTGTAGGTTTTAAAAGTCCGCATTCTGAAAATCAAGATTACAGCAAAGCCGATAAAGTTATTACCAGTTTTGATGAAATTTTATATTCTAAAATAGCGTAGCGAAAATTAAAATATTTTCGGCATTGTGCTATATATTCCAATGGCTAAAAACATTTTCTTCTTTTTCTTTAGCCGAAGATTTCTTTAGCTTTTTTACTCGTTTTTGTGCTAGTTGCAAGGGTGAGTTAAAATATATTACATTGTTTTCACCATTCTTTTTAAGATAACTTCTAATTATGGCGTGGGTGTGGTAACTGGCTTGCTGTAAATTCAAAAAAGGTTGGTAGTCTTCAATTTCGCAAATATTTTCATTTCGATTGAAATATCCAAATCCAGTATATTGGCCGTCATTTATTAAGGCAAAAGCAATTTCGTTTTCTGTTCGGCCTGGACCTTGAATGGCAAAAGTGGGTTTATTTCTTTCTAAAGATGTAATTGCTTTTTGCACTTTTAGATTGTATTGGTCTATACTTTCGGTGCCTTCGCAAATACCTTCGCAGTTTTTTATTCGGTAGTGCGAGCACTTTTCGGTATTGCTTTGCAGGGTGCAAAAGCGAGGGCACAATTTAAAAGTCTCACAAATTTCTTCAAGTTTTTCAATAGCTTCGGCTCTATTGTAAAATGTACTTACCGAGTCGTGCAGAATTTTTGTTTTTCCTAAAGCCAACTGTATTATGCCACGTTGGTTAGTGTAGCTAATTATTTGGTAGGTAGTTGTTGGCCACTTTTGGGCACGATTATATTTTGGGTAATAACGCCGAATATGCTCAGATTCTACTAATAGAGCAACCAATTCGTTGCCAGTTAATTCATAGTCAATAAAATGCGTTTCCTGCCCTAATTGGTATTCTTTTGTTTTTTTATCATAAAAATGAGATAAGACACGTTTTTTAATATTTTTTGCCTTCCCAGCGTAAATAACTTTTTGCTTTTGGTTTTTAAAAAGGTAGATTCCTGCACCGGTGGGAAGTTCTTCAATTTGTTCGGCTGGTAGATGTGGCGGCAATGTTGCTTGTTTTGAACGCGGATTTAAAAACGAATTTATTGTTTTAAAGTTTTCATCTAAAGAATACAACTTTTTAAAGAGAATAACGGTTGCATCTACATCGCCTTCGGCACGATGACGATTGGTATGCGGAATGTTTAGGGTAGTGCAAAGTTTTCCTAAACTGTACGATGGTTGTCCTGGAATTAACTTGCGAGACAATCTAACAGTACACAGTTTTTTTCGATTGTAATGCTGCCCCAGTCTACGGTATTCTCCACGAATAACATTATAATCAAAACTTACATTATGCGCCACAAAAATGGCGTCATTTGTAAATGTTTCAATGTGGTCGGCAATTTTATCGAAGGTGGGAGCATTGGCAACCATTGCGTTATCAATGCCGGTAAGAGCAGTTATATATTGCGGAATTTCGCGCTCTGGGTTTACTAAGCTTGTATACTTGTCGATTACTTTTCCCTCTTTTACCAAGGCAATACAAATTTCGGTAATGCGATTGCCAGAAATTCCACCGCCCGTGGTTTCAACATCTATGATTGCAAATAGTTGTGACTGCATTAAAACTTTTTATTAAACCAACAAATGTAACGAAAGAAAATTGAAATAATTGGATTAAATCCATTTTATAGGAAATAGTCCAAAATAGTAGATGTTATCCTTTATTAAACCCTTGTAAATTGAAAATTATCAAATTGCAATTGTTATGTAAATATTAGTGAGATTATGTTAAAAATTATAACTTTATGGTATAAAATTCTTTATGAAAGAGCGTTGGTGTTGTATAATATTTATTTTGTCTTGTTTTTGGTCGTTTTCACAAACTTTCGAAATAGAATCGATTAAAGATAAGATAGAGGGTAATATAGATACCGATCCGCATCTTTCAAAAAAGTATATGTTTCAATTGTTGGAACACACTTCACAATTGCACGACACGGTGGTGGGCAAAACCTATAGTCATATTGGGATTCAATACAACAAATTAGCGCAATTAGATTCTTCCGAATACTTTATGAAGAAGGCCTTATCATTCACTAAAAATTATCCCAAAGTACACGGCGATTTGTACTTAAATCTTGCTATTAATTATAGAATTGGGTCGAGGTACAAAGAAGCGCTGCAAGCGGGCGAGACGGCTATTGGGTTGTATAATAAAGCGAACAATAAACGTGGTATTGGTAGGGCTTACGGTGAAATGGCTTCGGTTTACAATTACATGAAAGATAGCGAAAAAGCTTTGGTTCTATTAAAAAAAGCCATTCCTATTTTAAGTGAATATGGCACCGAAAGTGAGCTGTGCGTAGTAAAACAAAAGTTGGCTAATTTATACTATAATAATGGCGATTATGCATTCGCAAGAGATATTTATGAGGAAATTTTGCCAATCTTCACTAAAAAAAAAGGTGCCAATTATTACAGTACTTTATTAACCTATGCCGATTGTTTAGTGCGGCTGGAGGAAAATTATGAGGCTGCAGAAATCGCATTACTTGAAGCTGTAAATGGTTTTAAAGAGCTTTCTAATAAAGAAAATAAATGGCTTGCAATGATTAATCTTGCTGTGGTTTACAATACGCAAGGAAAAGTTACCGATGCTCGAGAAGCGTTTGCTAAAGCACACCAAGGATTACTTGAAATTAAATCGTCGAGATTTATGGAAACCGCTGTGCAATATCTGCAATTTTTAAATACTCAAAAAGATTACGACACCGCTTTAAACGTTATTAACCAAATAAAATCTACGGCAAATGAATTACAGTTAAAAATGACTGCCGAAACCGAAATAGCATTTTTGAAGCAAGCCGTTAAGACCTACACTCAATTAGGCATGGTAGAAAATTCATTAACCAGCTTTCACCGTATGGATTTTTTAAAAGACTCGCTACACACCGCTGTAAAAACAACCAAAATTCTCGAGTTGCAAGAGAGTTATCAAAATGATATTCAGCTTCAAAAAAACCGTGTATTGCAAGAAAACAATATATTATTAGCAGAAAACAATAGCAAAAAAGATAAAATTTTGTTGTTAACTGTTTTGAGTTTTATCCTCCTTCTTCTCATTGGGTTTTTACTTTTTCAATCGCATAAAAACAAATATAAATTGCAACAAGAATTGGTTTCGAGTTTAGAAAGTGCTAAAAAAGCTTTGGAAGAAAAGAATAAATTAGCCATTCAACTTCGCAACGAAAGAGAAATAGCTTTGGCGAATAAAGAACGCGAATTAATTGATGTTGCCACCGATATTTCCGAAGTACAAAAAAAGGCGATGGAATTAATTGAAAATCGCGAAAACCCCGAAAGCTCTCAGGTTTTAGCCGAAAAGTTAACCTATTTACTTAGTAGACGCAATTATTGGAAATACTTTAAAGGTAAGTTTGTAGACGTGCACCCCGTGTTTGCAAAACAGTTGGTAGAAATGTTTCCAAACCTATCCGAGTCTGAAATTGCATTTTGCTGCATGTTAAAATTGCAACTTTCGAATGAAGAAATAGCAGCTTTAATGGGCATTAGTGCCGAAAAGGTAAACACAATGACCAATGCGCTGCGCCGAAAAATGGGGCTGGGTGATGACATTGTTAGGTTTGAAAATATAATTCACAACTTGGAAATTCAATAGTTGAGTTTCGCAAAATTTCTTTTTTAATCTGTATCAGTATTTTAAATTACTGAAAATTAGCGCACTGTGTCGATCTATCAACATTTCACCTAAAAAAAAGACTAATAAAATTCAATAAGTTTTATTTTCGTGAATAAATTTCCCCCCGAATGAAGTTTTTGCGAGTGTTAGTATTTCTACTTTTTATTGTTTTTACCCCATCCATCTACGGGCAATCAATAAATCAACTGGAGTGCGAAAAGCTAATTGAGCGCGGTGTTGAGTTAATGTTTCTGAAAAAACACGTACAATCGCTCGAGTTGCTGGTAGAAGCCGCATCGGTAGCCGAAGAAAACAACTGGCCAAAGCAGGAATTTAGGGCACTACTCAACGCGGGGTCTAATTATTATTTAATGTCTGCCTTTGGCGAGGCTTTAGAGTATTATTTGCTCGCCTACGAAATAGCTATCACCAATTTAGAGACAAAAGATGAACTTACGGTGCTAAATAATATTGGCATTTTATATTTTCAGGAGCAAAAATTAGATAAAGCAAGGGCTTACTTTTTAAAGGCTTATGATCTAAGTTTTAATTTAGACAACCAAAGTAAGCACGGGTATTATGCGATTAATTTGGCCTTGGTTGCCAATAAAATGAACCAGCCCGAAGCGGCAAGTAAATATATTAAAGAGGCTAAGCCGCTTGTAAAAGATAAGCCCACCGTAGCATTGATGGCGCAACTGGCCGAAGCCGAAAACTTAGTGATAAGAAAATTGTACGAACCTGCAAAAAGCTTGTCGCTCCAACTGTTACCACAATTAAATGGGGAGGCTAATGCAGATAATAAGGTATTTATTTTATTACTGCTTCACCGAATTAATCAAGAGCAAAAAAACTTCAATCTCGCCCTTCACTATGCGCAAAAAGCGCGCAAAGAATCTATCGCTATTGAACATAGGGAAGATGTGTATGAAGCGCTGTCAAAATCATACGTCGCCTTAAAAAATTACGACCTCGCCTTAACTTTTAAAGACAGTGTTTTAATAGCGCGCGACTCACTGCAGGAAATTCGAAATAACGCGCAGTACGAAAACAATAAAATTAAATTCGAACTTCAAAACTATGCGCATCAATTAAACGAAAGTGAGTTGTTACTTCAAAAGGAACGTCGTTTTCTCTATATCATTTCCGCTGCGGCTGTTTTATTACTTATTTCTATAATTTGGATTTTTAGGAATAGTTTAATTAGGCATCAGCAACGCAAAAAAATAACCGAATTAGAACTCGAACAAGAAAAAAGTAAAAGACTACTTGCCGAAAAACAAATGCGCGAACAGGAAGCCATCGTTAAGTTGGAGCAAGAAAAATTAAAAAACGAGCTTGATATTAAAAACCGAAAGCTAACTTCAAAAGCACTTTATTTATCGAGTAGAAATGAATTAATTGAAGAAATTGTAAACACTTTTACGGCAAATCCGCACGTAAAAGCGCAACCCGAATTGTTGGTTCAAATAAAAGAGTTAAGTAAGCATTTAAAGAAAAATCCACAGCTCGATAGCTTTTTTACACATTTTGAAGATGTAAATCCGGGGTTTACACATAGGCTTTTAAAAGGCAATCCTAAACTTACCCAACAGGATGTGCGATTTATTATTTATTTATATATGAATTTAAGTAATAACGAAATTGCTTCACTTTTAAATATAACCCCGCAATCTTGCAGAAAGCGTAAGGAGCGCATACGCAAAAAGTTAAATCTTCCAAATGATATGTCGTTAGCTGCTTATATCGCCAATATATAAGGCTATGTCACGAATTCTATCCGTTGATGTCACAAATTGTCACGGTACTTTTTAAGGTCTCATCCACTTAACATTCTATTTTTACGGTCTAACTAAAAACTCTCCAGAATGAAAAGAACTTTTATTTTAATTACAATTCTTGTTACAGCATTCCTGTCGCATTCGTATGCTCAAATAAGTTATGAAGCAAATGAAGAATACGGCCAAATTTACGACGTGCATTTTGACGTTTCAACCCAAGGCACCCTTTACGCCCGAACGGTAGGAAACCATATTGTTAAATCTGAAGACGATGGCGCTACTTGGACTGTACTTTACAGCGACCCAATGGAAGAATATGCATACCTAAGAGATATGCGATTAATAAATAACGGGGAACATATTAGTTTTAATGTAAAAGCTGAAGGAACCGGCTACAACAAAGTTGTAATTATCGATAAAACCAACGGAGCAGTAGTTAAAGAATACAGTGCACCCAATGGTTTTGAAACCGATATAATTATTCAAAGTTATGATATTTTTGAAGCCGATAATGACATTGCACTTTTGCATACTGCCTATCAATTAAGTACGGGCTACACCCATGAAGTTTTTAGAACTACCGACGGAGGTGCCACTTGGACAAGTATTTATTTTAGTCCGATAAACGATAACGTTTCTATCAATAATGTAGCGATGATGCCTGGAAACTCCGATAAAGTTTTCCTTATGCGTGGCGAAGGCTCGGGTAGAGATTTAGGCGGACTTTTTGTAAGTCGCGATGGGGGTGCTTCGTGGGTAGAAAGAATACCCGGCAATACATATAGCGCCATAGCCTTTAATCCAACCGATAGTAACAATATTTTATTAGGTACATTTTACGGCTCCGGAAGTCACAGAGAAGGTTTGTACCGCTCTGTTGATGGTGGCGATTCTTGGGAAGAACTGCCAATAACTTATACCAGTATGTCTACAGACAATATTAATGCTATAAAATTTAACCCGTACAACCCAGATAATATTGTTGTTTTAGAAGAAAACGAAATAATTACAACTGTTGATGGCGGTGTAACTTGGGATAATCAAGTTTATACAAATGTAGATCCGGCCGAGTATTACTACGGTCTTTCGGTTTCTTTTAACCCTTTTCAAACAGACGATATAATTATAGCTGCAAATTTCTATCCGTTTCGCTCTACCGATGGGGGAGTAACCCTTCAAAAGCTTAACAACCCAATGGTTAATAGTACGGGAAGAATAGATTTGTATGCTTCTGAAACTGAAAGTCATTTGTACTACGGTCTTCGCAATGGGTTTATTCACAGAAATTTAAACACAAATACCGAAACCGGTTATCGCATGCGTGCGTTAAACAATCCATATGGCGCTACAACTTTTCCTTTTGCCGATGCTGAGGTGCCGGGTAGAATTTTTAACAGTGCACGATATGGAATGGATTCGGTTTTAGAAATGAGTTTAGACCACGGCGAAACCTATACTACGCTGTTTACATCGTTTATGTTTCTCAATATTTATGAAATGGCCACAGATCCAAATAACACAAACATTGTTTGGTTTTCTTTTGGCGAATCGTTGTACAAATTTGACGTTACCGACCCAGCAGCTCCTATTTTTGAAGAATTGAGCTTGCCTTCAACAGACTTGTTATACGGGCTAATTATTGACCCAACAAACTCTGATAGAATAATAATTACCCAAGGGATAAACGTGTATGTTTCTAATGATGGCGGAGCTACTTGGGAAGATTCATCAACTGGTTTGGAAATTTTGGTAGATAGAGACGATATGATTTTTAACGCCTCTGTAAATCCATTAAATACTAACGAATACTTAATTTCAACTACTCAAGGAATTTTTGCCTCGGCTGATAGCGGTGAAACTTGGTCGCAAATATTTGATGAGCAGGTTGATAAAGCATTCTATTCTAGCGAAAACGAAGATCAAATTGTAGCAATCACTCACTTTTCTGATGGTTGGTTATACCCAAAAGCAGATGCGCGCATAGTTTACTCATTTGATGATGGTGATAATTGGGAAGAAATTTCGGCCCAAGCTTTAGGCTTTTTAAACACTGCCTCTTCAGCTATTCAATTTGTAGAAGACAGAGCCGATGTGTATTTTGGAACATTCGATCTTGGATTGGTAAAATATTCAATAGATCTTTTTGTACTTGGCAATCCAAACTTTGAAAATTCTTCAGAAATAGTTCTCTATCCCAATCCGGCAGCAGTGCGTTTTAGCGTAGTAGCATCAAATAAAACTATCGAGAATATTTCGGTGTATAATACTACCGGACAGTTAATTTTAGAAAATACAACAAATATTGAAAATGTTGATATTTCGCATTTAAAAAACGGGATGTATTTGGTAAAAATTAAAACTGATAATGGCACTTATTTTAAGCGCCTTTTAAAAAGATAACTAACTTAAAATAAATACTTATGAAACTAATATGTAAAACAATTTTTTTTGCTGTAATGGGTTCCTTTTTAATAGGGACTTCGGCAAAAGCGCAGTATTCGCAAACTTCAAAAATTGTAAGTGAAAATAGGGAAGGACGAGCCGAGTTTGGAACGTCGGTATCGCTGAGTGATAATTTTGCTTTAGTAGGAGCATCCCGTGAAAGTACCGCCGAAGGAGCAGCCTATGTTTATGCAAAAAACAATCAGGAAACTTGGGATTTTTCTCAAAGATTAGTGGCAGACGACCCAAATGCTGGAGCCGAATTTGGCGGTGCTGTACACCTGGCCGATGACTTTTTGGTTGTAGCAGCAGGAAGAGCAGATGTTAATGGGGTAGTTAGAGCGGGGGCTTTATACGTTTACAACTATCAAAACAACGCTTTTGAGTTTGGAACAAAACTAATAGCTTCAGACTTCAGCGGCGATGCAAAATTGGGGATGAACCCTACTTCTTTAGATGTAGAAGCAAATACCATCGTTGCCGGTGCTCCGGGTGAAAACGCCTGGGTAGGGTCTGTTTACGTGTTTTCTAAAGTCAACGGGGTGTGGCAAGAAACTCAAAAAATTATGAGTCCGAACCCACAAATGGGTGATTCGTTTGGAATAGGTGTTTCAATCTCAGGCGACCAAATGTTAATTGGCTCGCAAGGTGTAAATTCTAGTAGAGGAGCTGCTTATTTATATGTTAATAACAATGGCGTTTGGGAATATGAAGAAACAATTACGGCATCAAATGCAGCGCCAGATAATTATTTTGGAAGTTCTGTAACAATTGAAGATAGTAAGGCAGTTGTTGGGGCTTATGGTGTAAATGCAGAAGTAGGAGCAGCTTACGTTTTTGAAAAAAATTCGCAGGGTTCTTTTGAAGAGGTTCAAATATTAAATGCTAACCCTTCTTCAGATAGAGTACAATTTGGTTGGGCAACGGCTATAAATCAGGACTATATTGCAGTTACGGCTCCGCACATTTACGGTATTGAAATGCCAGAAGTTTATTTTTACAAAAAAGATGGTTCGGGCACTTGGGTGGAGGACCAAATTATTGTTGGTGATGACACTGTAGAAGAAGACTTTCTTGGATGGAGTGTAGCTTTAAACGGTCAAGAAATGATTATTGGTGCACCACGTGAAGATCACGATGTAAATGGTAATAATGAAATGGGCGATGCTGGCTCGGCATATATTTTTAAAAACCCGAATATTTTAGGTGTTACAGATTTTAACGCAGAAAATAGTTTTAAAATTTATCCAAACCCGGCTACAACTGTTTTTTCGCTAACAAGTACTAAATCTGTAAATACAATAAAAATTTACAGTGTAACTGGTTCATTAATTAAGAACATTGAAGTGAATAACAACACAACAATTATTAATATTGACCATCTTTTAAGCGGAATATACCTTGTAGACATTAGTTTTGAAGACGGAACGCAATCAGTTCAAAAACTGGTAAAACAATAATTTTAAAGTTTCCTTTCGTTTTATTGTATAAAGAGGTTAGAGCCCTTGATAGCTTTAACCTCTTTTTTTATTAAAATTGATTATTTGCTGCCTTTTTCTGTTAACATCATCAAAAAACGTAAAAAGTTAGGAAAAACAAGTTGTACTTTTATGGAAACCAAACTATAACTTGTGAGAAAATCATTTAAAACAATTGCCTATATAGGCTTTATTTCTAAAGGATTAATCTATATAGTTATTGGAACTTTATCGCTTTTGGCTGCATTAAATATGGGCGGTGAAAGCACTGGAACCAGTTCGGCGTTATCATTTTTAAAAAAGCAACCCTTGGGACAGATTTTACTCATGTTATTGGGGGTTGGGCTTGTGTGCTACTCGGCGTGGATGTATGTTCAAAGCATAAAAGATCCCGAAAATATAGGTTCAGATACCAAAGGAAAACTTAAACGTATTATCTACTTCTTTAACGGTTTAATTTACAATTTTGTAGCCGTGTTGGCGTTTTTGCACCTCTTCGGGAAAACAGGTGGTAAAAATTCAGATACTGCTTATCTAGATTTTTTAGGACCAACAACTCTTTCTATTTTATTTATTGTAGTTGGAATTATTCTCGCCATTGTTGCAATTACCTTTATTGTAGGTGTTATAAAGGGCCATATGTTGGATAGGTTTAATATTGAAAACGCTAAGTATTCGCGTCTTATAAAAATGTTGGGCAAGTTTGGTTATTATGCTCGTGCTTTTGTAGTAGCTATTTTATCGTATTTCTTTTTACGGGCAGGAATTTATACCAATAATCATGAAATAAAAGGTATTCAAGATGCTTTTTCATTTTTACATTCATCGGGTGTGGGTAGTATTTTAATGGCGGTTACTGCCGGTGGATTTATAGCTTACGGCGTTTTTTACATGCTGCTTACGCGATTTAGAACTTTTAAAAATTAATAAATACTTTTCATCACCACCCTATTGTATAAAAAGTTGTTCAACTCTCTTATAAGTTGCAATTTTCGCTATTCAATTCTTCCATAAATAGATTGTTTTAGTATTTCGTGTGTGCTCAATTTTAGGGCAAATTATCAATTATTTTTTGTTAAAATTTTTAGTAAGTCATTGTGTTTCTTTTAACAAAATATTATAAATTCGTGCATTTATTTTAAACTAACCCCAAATCTATGAGAAAAATCACCTTGGTACTTACTGTGATGCTTTTGTGCATTGCGGGTGTCGTTACGGCACAATCTGAATTAAACTCCTCTGAACGTCTTCCGAGAGGTGAAAACTTACCAGTAAACAATCAAACATCTTTACAAGAAACTTCTTATCTGTCACGGATAGAATCTACTAATTATAGCGCTTCATCACTTGTTCCTCCGGGATCCATTGCGTTAGATTATGTTCAATATGGAGCTGGTGTTGAGCTTAATCCCTTATTGACGAGTATTGGCTTTACTGTTACCGAGGATGACGGTGCTGGAAATCTAAATACATTGCTTCCTTCACAACCTTGGGATCTTGTAATTCTACAATTACAGGGATCCAACCTTTCACCAAGCGAGGTATCGGCAATTTCAAATTATCTTGCTGGCGGGGGAAAGTTAATAATGTCTTATTGGAATTTAAATAATGATCCTGCCGTACAATCGATAGTAGGAGTAAGTAACACAATTTCATTTAATACCCCCATCTCTGTTTCGATTTGGGATGCTGCACATCCTATTTTTAATAATCCTAATACTGTCAGTGGCTTAGCCACAATTGGCGATTATGGCGGTGGTGATAACGGTGATCGCTTAGAGCCAGCTGCGGGAGCAACAGCGCTGGGTGGTTTTGTGTCTTCTCCTACAACAAACGAAGCAGCTATTGTTTTAGGAAATGGAGATAGAAGTATATTCCATGGATTTGCTGCGCTAGATATGGACCTTAACTCGTATTTACACTTAATTGAAAACGAAGTAGAGTATTTAATGAACCCCAATACAGCACCCACCATTTCTTGTCCTAGCAATATTACTGTTGCTAATGATGCTGATGAATGTGGTGCCATCGTAACTTATACGGTAACAGCTAATGATGCCGAAGACGGGCCGTTAACACCTACCCAAACAGCAGGGCTTCCATCTGGATCTCAGTTTCCGGTTGGTACTACAACTAATACTTTTGAAGTAACTGACAGTGGAGGTAATACTTCTACTTGTAGTTTTGATGTTACTGTAAATGATACTGAAGCACCAACTTTTAGTGGTACAATAATAGCTGAAATTCTCGATTATAGTTTTGAAGATGCTGGGAGTACTGTGGTAAACGGGGCTACTAATCCTCCTTCTGGCGCCGAAAATGCTAGTCTAATGGGAGGAATGACGCAGGGTGCACCTGGAATTACCGATACAGGATCGCTTATTGGAACTGGAGGTTCTTCATCTTCCGATTATTTAGATACTAACTGGAATACCAACCTTAGCGGTCCTTGGAGTATCTCTTTTCAAACGTCAAATATACAGCCAAACGCTACTTTATATTATATTTTTGGTGACCATACTGCAGGCGGATTTCGTTGTTTTACAAATGGAGTTGCTGGTTCGGAAAATTGGATATTAAGAGGTCCTTTTAGTGATGTTTTGGTTCCAGGAGGGGCTACCGTTGATCCTCATGTTATCACTTTTGTATATTCCCCAACTGATGCAAATATAAAAGCATACTTAGACGGTGTATTGGTAAATACGGTATCTCAATCGCCACTTTCTATTGTGGGTTCTCAGCCCTTTAAAGTTGGAGGTTATGCCAGTAATACGGGACTGTCATCTGGAGGTTTGTTAGATGAATTTAAAATTTTTAATAGAGAATTAACTCTTAGTGAAATCGAAGTATTGGCCAGAATAGGCGAGGGATGTCCTTCAAATATTGTTGTTAATAACGACCCGGGTGTTTGTGGAGCTGTAGTTACCTACAATACTCCAATTGGTACCGATAATTGCTCTGGAGCAACGACTACTCAAACAGCTGGCTTACCTTCCGGATCAACTTTTCCGATAGGTACTACTACCAACACTTTTGTAGTTACCGATGCGGCTGGCCACACCACAAGTTGTAGTTTTGACGTCACTGTTGAAGACAACGAAGCTCCAGTAATCACTTGCGTTCCAAACGACTCAAGAAATACCGATCCTGGCGTATGTAGTTACACTGTTATAGGCACTGAATTTGATG
>ERZ1699650.27-NODE-27-length-138391-cov-11.709974_pt1 | contig 138391 bp, 130 predicted proteins | sample MGYA00581512_ERZ1699650 | MGnify/ENA primary metagenome ERZ1699650 (study PRJEB42348, sample SAMEA6618698) | metagenome | isolation source: Polyester-degrading enrichment culture growing on monomer terephthalic acid, Te | collected 2019-05-17 ...
TCATCGTGTCGGTGGCGCGGCGGATGCCGTCGACCAGCGATTCCTTGCAGCCGTACTTGTTGTCGAACTTCGACTTGGTGACGCTGTCGTTGACGTTGATCGCCGGGAAGGGAAGCTGGCCTTCCTTGACCAGTTGATAAAGCCGGTTGACGCCGGTGGTGGTCTCTTCGCTGACGCCCTTGATCTGGTCGCGCATCTTGGTGAACCAGCCGGGGCTTGCCGCCATGCGCTTGGCGATCTGCGCCTTGATGGCCTCTTCCTCTTCGGAGCTGGGGACAGGGATGATGTCCTCACCCGCTTCGGCCCGTGCGCCCAGCAAGATATAAAGCGTGGCGTCGCCGCCATCGTCGAGGATCATGTTGGGGCCGTCGTCGAACAGGAACGACTTGTCGAGGTAATCCCAGTGTTCTTCCAGCGTCTGGCCCTTGATGGCAAAGACCGGGATGCCGGCAGCGGCGATGGCGGCGGCAGCATGGTCCTGGGTCGAGAAGATGTTGCACGAGGCCCAGCGCACATCGGCGCCCAGCGCCACCAGCGTCTCGATCAGCACGGCGGTCTGGATCGTCATGTGCAGCGAGCCCACGATACGCGCGCCGGTCAGAGGCTTGGCCTCGCCGTATTCCTCGCGCAGGGCCATCAACCCGGGCATTTCGGTCTCGGCGATATCCAGCTCCTTGCGGCCGAAATCGGCAAGCGCGATATCCTTGACGGTGTAATCCTTGGTCATTCCTGGCGGTCCCCGCGACAAAACGAATTTCGCCGCAAATACCACCCTCGCCGAGCCCTCACAACCCGACACGGGATCAGCCGGTGACACCCTCGGGTGCAGCGGCTTCGTCGTGCCAGTGATGACCCGTGGCCAGCACGCAGCTGATGCCGTCGGGACGGGTGAGCAGAATGGTGAATGTACCGCTGTCGGGCGAGCGCCAAAGCTCAATCAGCCGGGTCTCGGATTGCAGCCCGCCGCCAGCGAGCGTCTCGGAGTATTGCGCGCCCAGCGTGGCTGTCAGCGTGTCACGCGGCAGGCAAAGGGTGGATTGCGCGGCCAGTGGCGGGGCAAGCGCGGCAGCGCCAAATACCAGCGCAGCGGAAAACAGGCGTTTGAACATGGGAACTCTCCTCTTGCGAAAGGCCCCATGCCGGTGGGCACGCAGGCCCGGTTTGATCATGTTCCGTATATGGGGTGTCCGCCCTGCACCTGCCACAAACGCCGCAGCAAAATCCCGTGACCGCCCGTGTGTTTGCGTTTGCAGCGCTTTGGGCGGCACGCTAGGAACGCGGCCCGAACGGAGACCTGACATGCCCCCAAAACCGCCCCGCGCCTGGCAACGCATGCTTTCGGGCCGCAGGCTCGACCTGCTGGACCCGACACCGATGGATATCGAGATCGAGGACATCGCCCACGGGCTGGCCTTTGTCGCCCGATGGAACGGCCAGACGCGCGGCGATTTCGCCTATTCCGTGGCCGAGCATTCGCTGCTGGTCGAGGCGCTGTTTGCCCGGCTCAACCCCAAGGCGCCGCCGCGTTGGCAATTGGCCGCGCTGCTGCATGATGCACCGGAATACGTGATCGGTGACATGATTTCGCCGGTGAAGGCCGCAGTGGGCCCGGGATACGGCGTGCTGGATGACCGGTTGTCGGCGGCGATTCACATCCGCTTTGGCCTGCCCGCCGCCCTGCCTGTCACGATCAAGAAACAGATCAAGCGCGCCGACCGCATCAGCGCCTGGATGGAAGCGACCCAGATTGCCGGCTTCACGGAAAAAGAGGCCGACGGCTTCTTCGGCAAGCCCGACGGCAAACTGATCGACGGCCTCGCCATCACCCTGCGCCCGCCCAAACAGGTCCGCGACGATTTCACCGCCCGTCACGCCCAGCTTCTGGCCCAGTGCTGATCCGGCTCCTCTCAGGTATTGAAATACCCCCGGGAGCGCAGCAGCAAAGCGCACCTTCGGCACGACGGGCCGGCCCCTCGCTCCTGGCCCCGAACCCCCGCACCAATCGCACCTATTTCGGCGAACGTTTCGCCAAAATCCGCTGCAACGTCCGCCGGTGCATGTTCAGCCGCCGGGCGGTTTCGCTTACGTTGCGGTCACACAACTCATAGACCCGCTGGATGTGCTCCCAGCGCACGCGATCCGCGCTCATCGGGTTTTCCGGCGGCGGCGGCAGGTTGTCGCCATTGGCCAGAAGCGCATTCGTGACATCCGTCGCATCCGCCGGCTTCGACAGGTAATCGGTGGCACCAATCTTGACCGCCGCAACGGCGGTGGCAATCGCGCCATAGCCGGTCAGCACCACGATCCGGCTGTCGGGCCGCTTTTCGCGCAACACCTCGACCACGTCGAGCCCGTTGCCGTCCTCAAGCCGCAGATCGACCACGGCATATGCCGGCGGGCGGGCGGTGGCGATGGCCTGACCGGCGGCAACGGACCCGGCGGTTTCCACCTCAAATCCGCGCTTTTCCATCGCCTTGGCCAATCGCCGCAGAAAGGGTTCGTCATCATCGACCAGAAGCAACGACTTGTCGGCGCCCAGATCCTGCATGGTAGTTTCGGCCATGACACGCCTCCTCGAACTGTCAAACCCTGCTGTCGGCTGATTATTCCCGCGCCGCATGCCGGAGTCAAACCTCCCGGCGACCGGTGTTTGCGCCAACAGCTCAAAATTCCCCGAAAAATCACGCGGCGTGATCACGCGACGTGATCACAAACCGGCGAAACCCGTCAACTCGCGGCGTCGATGAAGCAGCTGGCGCGTTCCGCCATCTGCTCCGGCGTCACGTCGCGGCGAAAGAACTCGACAAAGCCGTGCTCGGGCAGCACGAGGTAGGAAAAGGTCGAATGATCGACGAGGTAATACTCTTCATCGTCGTCATGCGCCTTGTAATAGGTGCGATAGGCCTGGCTCGCCGCCTTGACCTGCTCTGCAGACCCGGTCAACCCGATGGCCTTTTCATGGTTGTTGTAGGCGAAATCGCCGACAACCTCGGGCGTGTCGCGCTTGGGATCGACCGAGATGAAGACCGGCGTGGTGCTGTATCCCTGTTCCGCCAGCACATCCACCGCCTGGGAATTGCGGGCAAAGTCCAGCGGGCAGACATCCGGGCAGAAGGTATAACCGAAATAGAGGATCGACGGTTCCGTGATCACATCCTTGTCGGTCACTGTCTCACCCGCCGAATTGACCAGCTCGAAAGGCCCGCCCAGAGTATCGGCCCCACCGGCGATGGCGGCCGTCCGACACTGGGCAAAGGGGTCGTCGCCCACGGGCCGGGAGGCGTACCAGAGACCGCCGACCAGCGCGACAACCGCGGCCGAGGCAAGAAGAGCATAGATGCGGATCGTGGACATGGCGAAACCTGCGCTGGAATGAACGTTGATCGAAAGACACCCGACACGTATCAATCTCAAATCCGGGATCAAGGGGCGAAAGCGCGCAGCATGACAGAATTGGAGCAGGACTTCCTGACCGAACATCGGCGCGGCCACTGGGTCCGGCTGCGCACCATGATCATGTTGCGTTGGGCGGCGATCGTCGGCCAGCTGACCGCGCTGATCGTGGCGCAGCAATGGTTCAACCTCTCGTTGGAGCTGGGTCTGTGTTACCTGACCATCGGATTGTCGGTTGTCGGCAACCTCGTGGCGATTGCCATCTTCCCGGAAAACAAGCGCCTGACCGCCACCGAAAACATGCTGATGGTGCTGTTCGACCTGTTGCAACTGGCGTTTCTGCTGTTCCTGACCGGCGGGCTGCACAATCCCTTTGCGATCCTGATGCTGGGGCCCGTGCTGATTTCCGCCGCCGTGCTGACCAGCCGGCGCACGATCCTGATCGCAGGCATTGCCATCGTGCTGGTATCTCTGTTGTCGGTCTATCACCTGCCGTTGCGCACCGATCAGGGGTTTGTCCTGCGCACGCCCAACATCTTTGTCTTTGGCAAGTGGTTGGCAATGGTGATCGCCATCGTCTTTCTCTCGGTCTATTCCCGCCGGGTCACGAGCGAGCTGCACACCATGTCCGACGCGGTGACCGCCACCCAGATGGCACTGGCCCGTGAACAGAAGATCACCGACCTGGCCGGCGTGGTGGCAGCGGCGGCGCATGAACTGGGCACGCCGCTGGCGACGATCAAGCTGGCCAGCGCCGAGATCGCCGAAGAGCTTGACGACCGACCCGAGCTGAAGGAAGACGCGCTCCTGATCCGGCAACAAGCCGACCGCTGCCGCGACATCCTGCGGTCGATGGGCCGGGCAGGCAAAGAAGACATGCAGCTGCACCGCGCGCCCCTGTCCGAGATCATCCGAGAAGCCGCCGAACCACATGAAAACCGTGGCAAGACATTACATTATGACCATTCCGCCGGGCCGGGCGGCGAATACATGGTGCCGACGATCAGCCGCAAACCGGAAATCATCCACGGGCTGCGCAACCTGGTCCAGAACGCGGTGGATTTTTCGCGCGGCAACGTCTGGATCGACAGCATGTGGACCGACGACCTGATCACCATCCGGATTGTCGACGACGGGTCGGGCTATCCGCAACAGGTGATCGGGCGGATCGGCGATCCCTTTGTCCGTCGCAGGCGCAGCGACAAGGACCGCAGCCGCCGCCCCGGGTATGAGGGGATGGGCCTGGGCCTGTTCATCGCCAAGACGCTGCTCGAACGTTCGGGCGCAGAGCTGAGCTTTGCCAATGCCTCGGCCCCCTATGATCCGCCAGGACGGGTGGGCGAGAAGTCCGGCGCACTGGTCGAGGTTGTCTGGCCACGCAGCAAGCTCGACTCTGCCGTTGGCGAACATTCCAGGCCCCTGGGCGAGAACCGGCCCATCGAAATCTGACCGCTCGTGATCACGAACAAGGTGTCATTAAGGGTTTCTTAACTCGCAAGGTACAGCATGACCTCAGAGGCACACACATGCTTGCAGACCTTTCCAACACTGAGATCACGCTCCTGCTTGGCGGGACGCTGATTGGCGCCCTTCTTACTGTCCTCGCCGCCAGCAGGTGGGGCCTGCGCCCCGCAGTGCCCGCCCCCGACATCCGCGACCGGGATGAACCGATGTGCTTCCTGTTCCACGGGGCGGAGCTGACCGATGCCACCGGGCCGGCCTCGATCCTCGCCGCGCAGGATGACACGACACAGGACGACGCCTGGCACCGACTGTGTCACGCGCTTGAGCCGCGCTTTGGCGATCTTCCGGATCTGCCTGCCGATGCCTTTGCCGCCTCGACCGAGTTCAGCCGCAGTTATTCGCCCCTCCTTCCAGAAGATACCGGGCGGCTGGTGTTCTTTCGCGCCGGAAGTGGCGTGCGGGTGTCGCTGGTCGAAGATGCGCCTCTGGCGCTTGACCGGCACCTCGACATCGACGTCAATCGCGAGTTTCGGTTCCTGCGCAATGCGATTGCCGACGCGCCCGAACCGATCTGGGCGATGGATCGCGGCTTCCAGGTCACTTGGCGCAATCGCGCCTATTCCCGCCTGGCCGAAGCCTGCGACCACGGTGTCGAAACGAACCGATCGATTTTCCCACTGTCCGACGAAGTCCCCGATGACCCCGATGGCGATGCCCCGCAACGCGTGGCCATTCAGCTTTCCGGGCAGGACACGCAGGCCTGGTACGACGTGTCGATCCGGCCCACGCAGGACGGCTTTGTCGCTTATGCCAGCAACGTCGATGCAATGGTCCACGCAAAACAGGCCCAGCGCAACTTCGTGCAGACCCTGACCAAGACCTTTGCGCATCTGTCCACTGGCCTGGCGATCTTTGACCGGTCGCACCGGCTGGCGCTGTTCAACCCGGCGCTGATCGACCTGACCTCGGTTCCGGTCGAATTCCTGACCGCAAAACCCAGTCTTGAGGCCTTTTTCGACTATCTCCGCGAACACCAGATCATGCCGGAACCCAAGAATTACCCCGATTTCCGCGAACGCATCGGCGCCGTGGTCGCCGCCGCCCGGGACGGGCGCTATTGCAAGACCTGGAACCTTCCCTCCGGTTTGACCTACCGGGTGACCGGCAAGCCGCATCCCGATGGCGCCGTCGCCTTCCTGTTCGAGGACATCAGCGCCGAAATCTCGCTGACCCGCCGCTTCCGCGCCGAGTTGGAAACCAGCCAGGCGGTCCTGGACAAACAGGACAAGGCGCTGGCGGTCTTTTCTCAAAGCGGCATCCTGACCTTTTCCAACGATGCCTTCCGCAAAATGTGGCGCTTCGACCCGGATTCCAGCTTTGCGGAAACCACGATTTCCGACGTACTGAAAATCTGGCAATCCGAATGCAAGACCTCCGTGGCCTGGAACGGCCTGGCGAAATACGTCGCATCTTTCGGGGAACGGGTGCCGCGCCAGGCGCAGGTGACACATCAATCGATGGGCGTGCTTGACTTCTCGGCCGCGCCACTTCCGGGCGGCGCCACGCTGATGTCCTTTGACCTGCGCGATCCCGCCTGCCGCGCGTCCGACACCGAGGCGGAGATGCAACTTCCCGGGTGATCCCGCTTGCACGGACCGACCGGCGCGGTAATGTCCGGCCATGACCGCGCAAACGCTTGCCTTGACCCTGCCATCGCCCAACGCCACCTGCCGCTTTGCCGCTCGCCTCGGAGCCCGGCTGGGCGCTGGTGACGTGCTGCTTCTGCAGGGGGATATCGGCGCTGGAAAGACCCATTTCGCCCGATGCCTGATCCAGTCGCTCCTCGCCGAGCCCGAGGACGTGCCCTCGCCCACCTTTACCCTGGTCCAGACCTACGAGACACCGACCTGCGAAATCTGGCATGCAGATCTTTACCGGCTGACCCAAGTGGACGAAGTTGCGGAACTGGGCCTGACCGAAGCGTTCGACACGGCGATCTGCCTGGTGGAATGGCCCGACCGACTTGGCCCCGAAACCCCGGAGACCGCGCTGACACTGGACCTCGCCCCCGGCCCGGAAGACGACGCCCGCGTGCTGACCATGAGCTGGACTGCCGCGCGCTGGGACGACCTGCCAGAGGCGCTGGCCGCATGAGCCGGAATGACGCGATCACCCGTTTTCTTGCGTTTGAAGGCTTGGCCGACTGGCAACGGGTGCCGCTGGCCGGCGATGCCTCGGCCCGCCGATACGAGCGATTGATCGGCCCGGATGGGCAATCGCTGATCCTGATGGATGCCGCCCCCCGTGTCTGCGGTTCATCCGCGCCCTTTACCACGATGCGCACGCATCTTTACAGCTACGGATTTTCCGCACCGGCCCTGCATGCCGAGGACCTCGACCTTGGGCTGCTTGTGATGGAGGATTTCGGCGACGCGCTGTTTGCCCGTGTCATGGCCGATGACCCCGCGCAGGAGCAGCCGCTGTACGAACTGGCCGCCGACCTGCTCATCCGCCTCCAGGGCAAACCGACCCCCGAATGGCTTGAGGCAAAGGATGCCGCCGGCCTGGCCGCAATGATCGCCCCCGCTTTCGAGGCCTATGCGCCCGCCCTCGCTCACCGTCTGACAGCGGTGCAGGCGGCCTTCCATTCCGCGCTGCAGCCGGTTGCCGCGGTGCCGCCGGTGCTGTCGCTGCGCGATTTTCATGCCGAAAACATGATCCTGCTGCCTGATCGCAAGGGCGACCGCCGGATCGGGCTGCTGGATTTCCAGGACGCGTTTCTGACCCACCCGGCCTATGACCTCGTCTCGATGCTGCAAGACGCCCGCCGCGACCTGGCCCCCGGCACGGAAGAGGCCGTTTTGCAGCACTTCATCCTCCAGACCCGCGCCGCGGAGGACAACTTTCGCGCCGCCTATGCCATCCTGGGCGCACAACGGAACCTGCGAATCCTGGGTATCTTCGCTCGCCTTGCCGCCGAACGGGGCAAGCCCCAGTACCTGGCGCTGCAACCCCGGGTCTGGCGACACCTGCAATCCGACCTGGCGCATCCGGCGCTGGCCGAGGTCCGTGCTTTGCTGGCCGATCTACCGGAACCGGAGCGCGTGCCATGACCCATCCGAACGCCGCCCTGCTCTTTGCCGCCGGGCTGGGCACGCGGATGCGGCCGCTGACCGATGACCGCCCGAAGCCGTTGATCGAGGTCGCCGGCAAACCGCTGATCGATCACGCCCTGGCGCTGGTGGAACCGCTGGGCCTGGCGCGCGTGGTGGTCAACACCCACTACCAGGGCGAGATGATTGCCCGCCACCTGCAAGACCGCGACATCACCATCAGCCACGAAACACCCGAAGCCCTGGAAACCGGCGGCGGGTTGAAACAGGCGCTGCCGCATCTGGGATCGGGGCCGGTTTTCACCCTGAATACCGATGCCGTCTGGCGCGGCCCCAACCCCTTGCAATCCTTGCAAGACGCCTGGGATCCAGGGCGGATGGATGCGCTCCTGCTCTGCCTGCCAAAGGAAAATGCGCGTGGCCACAAGGGCCAGGGCGATTTCCTGCTCGATGCCGAAGGACGGTTGAGCCAAGGCCCCGGGCTGGTCTACTCCGGGGTCCAGGTCATCAAGACCGAGGGGTTGGCCGCGATCCCGCAACAGGCGTTTTCGCTCTGGGATCACTGGCGCCCGATGCTGAAGGCCGGGCGCATGTTCGGCCTGGCTTATGACGGCCAATGGTGCGATGTCGGCTATCCCGAAGCCATCGCCCTGGCCGAGGAGATGCTGGCCGATGTTTGACAAGATACCCGCCCCCCGCCTCTTTGGCTTGCCGCCCGGCGTGGATTTCCCCCGGGCGCTGGTGGATGGCCTGTTGAAACGGGTCGAGGGACAGCCGCCCGAGGCGCTGGCCCGGGTCGAATTGATCGTGAACACCGAGCGGATGCGGCGGCGGATCCGGGCGATCTTTGACGCCGGACCGCCCCGCGCCCTGCCCCGCATCCGCGTGCTGAACGAGCTGGAGCCGCCCTGGACCGCCGATATTCCCGCCCCTGTCGCGCCACTGCAACGCCGGCTTGAACTGGTGCAGCTGGTCTCGCGCCTGTTGGAGGCGCAACCCGACATGGCACCGCGGGCCGCGCTGTTCGACCTGGCGGATTCGCTGGCCGGATTGATGGACGAGATGCAGGGCGAAGGCGTCACACCCGACACGATTGCCGCGCTCGACGTCACCGACCAGTCGGGTCATTGGCAGCGCGCGCGCGATTTCCTGGCCATCGTGCAGGGGTTCTTTGACCCCGAACATGACGCCCCCGACGGCACCACGCGCCTGCGCCGGGTGGCCGAGGCGCTGGCCGATCACTGGCAATCGGACCCACCCGACCACCCGGTCATCATCGCCGGGTCCACCGGGTCGCGCGGGGCGGCGTCGCTGTTGATGCAGGCGGTGGCGCGGCTGCCGCAGGGGGCGCTGGTGCTGCCGGGGTTCGACTTCGACATGCGGCCCGCCAATTGGCAAACGCTGGAAGAGGCGCTGTCGAGCGAGGATCATCCGCAGTACCGCTTTGCCCGGTTGATGCGCGCGCTGGAGGTCGAACAGGTCCTGCCCTGGATCACCACGCCCGCGCCTTGCCCGCCACGCAACCGGCTGGTATCGCTGGCACTTCGGCCCGCGCCGGTCACCGATGCCTGGCTGGCCGAGGGGCCGAAGCTGGAACAGCTGGACCACGCCTGCGAGGATATGACCCTGATCGAGGCGCAGGACCGGCGTGAAGAGGCGTTGACCATCGCGCTGCGCCTGCGGCAGGCCGCCGAGGAGGGCCAGAGCGCCGCGCTGATCACCCCCGACCGGCAATTGACGCGGCAGGTGACGGCGGCGCTGGACCGCTGGGATATCGTGCCCGATGACAGCGCCGGTATTCCGCTGCAACTGACGCCGCCCGGGCGGTTCCTGCGGCACGTGGCGGGGCTTTTTGCCGATCAGCTGAGCGGCGCAGACCTGCTGACGCTGCTGAAACATCCGCTGTGCCATTCCGGCGGCGCGCGCAACGAACACCTGCGCCTGACCCGCGACCTGGAACTGCACCTGCGCCGCAACGGCCCGCCCTTTCCCGATGCCGAAATGCTGACCGGCTTTGCCGAGGACAAGGGTGCCGCCGACTGGGGCCTTTGGGCGGCGCAGGCCACGGGCCAGGACGGCTTGGGCCCCCTGCCGCTGGCCGAATGGCTGGACCGGCACCGGGCGCTGGCCGAAACCCTTGCCGCCGGATCGGGACAAGAGGGCGCGGGCCAGCTCTGGGTTCAGGTTGCGGGGATCGAGACGCTGGGACTGGTGCGCAAGCTGGAAGAGGCCGCGCCCCACGGCGGCAGCCTGTCGGCGCGCGATTACGTCGACCTGTTCGGCGCGGTTTTGGGGCGCGAGGAACAGCGCGACCGCGACATCGGCCATCCGCATATCCGCATCTGGGGCACGTTGGAGGCGCGTGTGATGGGCGCCGACCTGCTGATCCTGGGCGGGCTGAACGAAGGCTCCTGGCCGGAACCGCCAAAGCCCGACCCCTGGTTGAACCGCAAGATGCGGGATGCCGCCGGTCTGTTGCTGCCGGAACGGCGGATTGGCCTGTCGGCGCATGATTTCCAACAGGCCATCGGCGCACGCGAGGTCTGGCTGACCCGCTCGGTGCGCTCGGACGATGCCGAAACCGTGCCGTCACGCTGGCTCAACCGCTTGTCCAACCTGTTGAAAGGTCTGGGGCAAACGGGGCAAGAGGCACACCAGGGCATGGTGGCGCGCGGCGCCGAATGGCTGGCGCTGGCCCATGCCGTCGAAGCGGTGGACCCCGTGCCCCCCGCCCCGCGCCCTTCGCCGCAACCGCCGGTGGCGGCGCGGCCAAGGCGGCTGTCGGTGACCGAGATCAAGAAGCTGATCCGCGACCCTTATGCCATCTATGCCCGCCATGTGCTGCGCCTGAAACCGCTCGACAGCCTGTCGAAAGCCCCCGATGCGCTGATGCGGGGCATCCTTGCGCATGAGGTGATGGAGCATTTCGTGCGCGACAGCGACGCGGACCCCACGCGGCTGACCCGGGCTGTCCTGCTGTCCACCACGGCGGAGGTGCTGGGCGCGCAGGTGCCCTGGCCCTCCGCCCGGGTGATGTGGCAGGCGCGGATGGCGCGGGTGGCCGAAACCTTCGTGAGCGATGAACTGGCGCGGCGCAAGACCGCAAGACCGCTGAAATACGAGGTCAGCGGCGGGCGCGACATTCCGGCCCTGGACTTTCGCCTGACCTGCCAGGCCGATCGTATCGACCGACGCGATGACGGGCGGCTGAACATCTATGATTACAAGACCGGCAGCCCGCCCAGCGCCGATGTGCAAAAGCACTTCGACAAGCAGTTGCTGCTTGAGGCCGCGGTGGCCGAGGCCGGCGGCTTTGACGGGATTGATCCGGGGGAGGTGGCGGATGCGATCTATATCGGCCTTGGCACCGGCGGTGAAACCCGCCCCGCGCCGCTGGAAGACAGCCCGCCGGCGCAGGTCTGGACGGAATTCGAAGGGTTGATCGCGAAATACATGCAGGCCGATCAGGGCTTTACCGCACGCCGCGCCATGCAGAAGGCCACCGATATCAGCGATTACGACCAACTCGCCCGCTTCGGCGAATGGGAACTGACCGAAGACGCAGACGGAGGGCCGGTCGGATGACCCAGCGCAACGAAGCCACCCTGCGCCAGATCGCGGCGGCACAGCCCGACCGCTCCACCTGGCTGGCGGCCAATGCCGGGTCGGGCAAGACCCGGGTTCTGACCGACCGGGTGGCGCGGCTGTTGCTGGACGGTGTGTCGCCCGAGCATATCCTCTGCCTGACCTATACCAAGGCCGCCGCCAGCGAGATGCAGAACCGGCTGTTCCAACGGTTGGGCGAATGGGCGATGAAAGAGGATGCCGCCCTGCGCGGCGCGCTGCATGAACTGGGCATCGAGGGGTCGATCCCGTCGGACAAGCTGCGCGAGGCCCGGACGCTGTTTGCCCGCGCCATCGAGACGCCCGGCGGGCTGAAAATCCAGACGATCCACTCGTTCTGCGCCTCGATCCTGCGGCGTTTCCCGCTTGAGGCGCAGGTCTCGCCGCAGTTCAAGGAGATGGAGGATCGCTCTGCCGCGCTTTTGCGGGCGGATATCGTCGATCAGATGGTGGAAAGCGCCGATGCAGCGGCGGTCGAGCGGCTGACCGCCTTTCTCACCGATATGGATTTCAACGGCATCACCGCCGAGGTCACCAATGCCCGCACCGCCCTTGCCGAGCCGTTGAGCGATGCGCAGGTCAAGGAGCTCTTCGGGCTGACCGAAGAGGCGGACGAGGAGTGGTTGCTGGCCCGGGTCTTCCTGGGCGGCGAGATGGAATTGCTGGCCGAGGTTGCTGATGTGCTGGTCGGCAGTGGCGCGAATGACCAGAAGGCCGCGGCCAAGCTGAAATCCATCTCTGCGCCCGACATGGCGGCCCTGCCGGTTCTGGAAAACGTTCTGCTGAACGGCGCCAAGGCCAAGGCCGGGCCCTATTCTGCCAAGATCGGCACATTCCCGACCAAGGGGATGCGCGAAGGCCCGCTGGCCGGGTTGATGCCGCGGCTGGAAGACCTGATGCGTCGTGTCGAGGACGCCCGCGAACCCCGTTGCGCGCTGATGGCCACCCGGAAGACCCAGGCGCTGCAAGGGTTTGCCGCGGCTTTCCTGCCACGCTACGAGGCGGCCAAGCTGGCACGTGGCTGGCTGGATTTCGACGATCTGATCCACAAGACGCTGGGCCTTTTGACCGACCGGCGGGTGGCGGAATGGGTGCTGTACCGGCTGGATGGCGGCATCGACCATATCCTGGTGGACGAGGCACAGGACACCAGCCCGGTGCAATGGCAGGTGATCGAGAAACTGGCACAGGAATTCACCAGCGGCGAAGGCGCGCGGGCGGATGTGCATCGGACGATCTTTGTCGTCGGGGACAAGAAGCAGTCGATCTATTCCTTCCAGGGCGCCGATCCAGCGGAATTCGACCGGATGAAGGCCGAATTCGCCGACCGCCTGCAACGCACCGATCAGCCGTTGCAGGACACGACGCTGCAATTCTCGTTCCGCTCGTCCGAGGCGATCCTGCGGCTGGTCGACACGGTCTTCGAGGCCCGGGCCCGCTCGGGCTTTTCGCAAGAGGAAACGCACCGGGCGTTCAAATCCGACATGGGCGGGCGCGTGGACCTCTGGCCGGTGGTGGAAAAGGCCGGCGGCGAGGAAAAGGGCGCCTGGGACGATCCCGTGGACCTGCCCGCCGACACCCATCACACGGTGCTTCTGGCCCGGCGGATTGCCCGGGAAATCAAGCGGATGCTGGATGACAAGGTCACCATCCCCTGGAAGAAGGAGCCGCACGGCTGGGCCGGACGGACGGTGACGCCGGGCGATTTCCTGATCCTGGTGCAGCGACGGTCTGACCTGTTTGCCGAGATCATCCGCGCCTGCAAGGAGGCCGAACTGCCGATTGCCGGGGCTGACCGGCTGAAGGTGGGGGCCGAGATCGCGGTGCGCGACCTTGCGGCGCTGCTGAACTGGCTGGCGCTGCCCGAGGATGACCTGAGCCTTGCCGTGGTGCTGAAATCGCCGCTGGTCGGTTGGAACGAGGCGCAGCTTTATGACCTGGCCCAGGGGCGCGAACAGCGCTATCTCTGGCGCGAACTGGCGGCGCGGAAGGCAGAGTTTCCCGACCTCTGGGCGATGCTGGAGGATTTGCAGGCGCATGCCGATTTCCTGCGGCCCTATGATCTGATCGAACGCATCCTGACCCGGCACAACGGCCGCAAGAAGCTTTTGGCGCGGCTGGGGCGCGAGGCCGAAGACGGGATCAACGCGCTGCTGTCCCAGGCGCTGGCCTATGAACAGACCGAGGTGCCGGGGCTGACCGGCTTCCTGATCTGGATGGAAACCGACGACCTGGAAATCAAGCGCCAGATGGACAGCGCCGGCGACCGCATACGCGTGATGACGGTGCATGGCTCCAAGGGGCTAGAAGCGCCCATCGTGATCCTGCCCGACACGGCCAAGCGCGACGTGCAGATCCGCGATACGCTGATCCCGATGGCCGAGACGATGGCCTGGCGCACCGGGGCCGGGGACAGCCCCGAAGCGCTGACCGAGGCGCTGGAGGCGGCGAAGGAAAAGCAGCGGCAGGAACGCGACCGGCTGCTTTATGTCGCGATGACCCGGGCCGAGGTCTGGCTGATCGTGGCGGCGGCAGGCGACCTGGGGAAGGACGGGCAAAGCTGGTACGATGGCATCGCGGGTGCCATGCAGGTGGTGAACGCCCCGCCCCAGGACTTCAGCTTTGGCAAGGGATTGCGCTTTCAAACCGGCGACTGGCCGGCGCTGGCCTCGGTCCGGGAAGTCGCGGAAGAGACCCGCGCCGCCACCCTGCCCGACTGGGTTGATCGCCCCGCTGCACCGCCGGTCATCGCCGAACCAACGCGCAGCCCCTCTGACCTTGGCGGGCCCAAAGCCTTGGCCGGCGAAGGCGGCCAGGACGAAGAGGCCGCCAAGCGCTATGGCACAATGGTGCATCACGCGCTGGAACGGCTGGCTGACCTGCCCGCCGCTGCACGCGATCGCGTGCCGGACGACCCGGAAGCAGCCCGCGCCCATGCCGAGGCCTGCGCCGTGCTGAACACGCCGAAGCTTGCGCCGCTGTTTGCACCCGGCACCCTGGCCGAGGTGGCGGTAACGGCGGATGTTCCCGGCATCGGGCGGCTGCACGGGGTGATCGACCGATTGGTGGTGGACGAGACCCGCGTACTTGCCGTGGACTTCAAGACCAACGTTCTGGTTCCGGAGCGCACAGAAGATGTGCCCGAAGGCATCCTGCGCCAGATGGGAGCCTATGCCGAAATGCTTAAGGCGCTCTATCCAAAGCACGAAATCGCAACCGGCGTGCTGTGGACAAAACCCGCAACTTTGTTGACGCTACCACAGGATCTTGTGATCGCCGCGCTCGCACGCACAACATCACCTTGACGATAAGCACCACCCTACCTAGGTTCCTTTTCCGAGCCGCAAGAGCGATTCCATTCAGGAGAGAGATCATGGCCACCGTTGCCGTTACCGACGCCACCTTTGACGCCGAAGTCAAGGATTCCACCGTCCCCGTCATCGTGGACTTCTGGGCCGAATGGTGTGGCCCCTGCAAGCAGATCGGCCCGGCGCTCGAAGAACTGTCCGCGGAATACGGCGACAAGGTCAAGATCGCCAAGGTCGACGTGGACTCCAACCCCAATACCGCCGCCGCAATGGGTATCCGTGGCATCCCCGCGCTGTTCATCTTCAAAGACGGCCAGGCCGTGTCCAACAAGACCGGCGCCGCGCCGAAAGCCGCGCTGAAAAGCTGGATCGACGAATCGATCTGAGCCCAAGGGTAATGGATGTAAGGGGGCTGCCATTTGGCGGCCCTTTTTGCTTTGCCCGCTTTGCGTTACCCGCCGTTTTGCGCCAGTGTCCCGGTCATGATCCAGCTGACCGACGACGACATCACCCGGCTGCGCGCCTTTCGCCGCGACCTGCATCGCCATCCGGAGCTTTCGGGTGAAGAAGAGCGGACAGCCCGGCGCGTAAGGGACATGCTCGCGCAGCATGGGCCGGACCGGTTCGTCACGGAACTTGGCGGTCACGGGCTGGCCGCCATCTACGAAGGCGAGGCGCCGGGGCCAACGGTTCTGTTTCGCTGTGAACTCGACGCATTGCCGATCGAGGAACAGGCGCAGCACGATCACGTCTCGCAAACCCCCGGCGTTGCCCATCTCTGCGGCCATGATGGTCACATGGCGATCATCGCCGGGCTGGCGCGGCTGTTGCACCGACGGCCCCCCGCACGCGGGCGGGTGCTGCTGCTGTTCCAGCCTGCCGAGGAGACCGGCGCCGGGGCAGCGAACGTGCTGGCCGATCCGGCCTTCGCCGCGGTCGCGCCCGACTATGCCTTTGCGCTGCACAACCGTCCGGGCCTGCCGCTGGGCCATGTCGGACTGGCCGAGGGGCCGGTTGCCTGTGCCTCGCGCGGAATGGAGATCACCCTGCGCGGCAAGGAGGCCCATGCCGCCGACCCCGCGACCGGCCTGTCGCCGCTGGCGGCGTTGGCAACCCTGATGCCCGGGCTCGGCGGACTGAGCCGCGGCACGCTGGAGGAAGCGGATTTCGCCCTCGTTACCGTGACCCATGCGCGCCTGGGTCACCCTGCCTTTGGCGTCGCCCCGGGTGAGGCGCGGCTGATGGCCACGCTGCGCACGCGCATCGATGCCGGGATGGCCAGTCTCTGCGCCGCCGCGGAACAACTGGTGCAGGAAACCGCCGCGAACCAGGGGATCAGCGCTGAAATCCGATATGCCGACGTCTTCCGCCATTGCGAAAACCATCCCGAAGCGGTAGCGATCCTGCGCAAATCGCTGGATACGCTGGGCATGGCGCATGACACCCGGGGCTGCCCGATGCGCCCGTCCGAGGATTTCGGCCTGTTTGCCGACCGGGCCTGCACCGCCCTGCTCTATCTCGGATCCGGCGAGGCCCACCCGGCGCTGCACAACCCGGATTATGACTTTCCCGATGCGCTGATCGCCCCGGCGGTGCGGCTGTTTCACCAGGTTGCACGCGACCTTCTGGGCACGGCCCCAAAGCGATGACGCCCGCAAGGGCGCAAGAGCCGCCCCTTGCATGGCGTCGACACCGGTTCCATATAGGCCGAAACCCCAAGGAGGCCCCATGAGCGAAGAATTCCCCGGCTGGCACGGCACCACGATCATCGGCGTCAAGAAAGACGGCAAGGTGGTGATCGCCGGCGACGGACAGGTCAGCCTCGGCCAGACCGTGATCAAGGGCACCGCGCGCAAGGTGCGCCGCATCTCGCCTGGCGGCGCGGACGTGGTCTGCGGCTTCGCCGGCTCGACGGCGGATGCCTTCACCCTGCTGGAACGGCTGGAGGCCAAGCTGGAAAGCACCCCCGGCCAATTGGCCCGCGGCTGTGTCGAACTGGCCAAGGACTGGCGCACAGACAAGTACCTGCAAAAGCTTGAGGCGATGCTGATCGTGTCGGACGGCGCGCAGATGTTCGTCATCACCGGCGCGGGCGACGTGCTGGAACCCGAACATGACGTCACCGCCATCGGCTCGGGCGGCAACTATGCGCTCGCCGCGGCACGTGGTCTGATGGAAGCGGACCTGAACGCCGAGGAGATCGCCCGCAAGGCGATGGCGATTGCCGCCGACATTTGTGTCTACACCAACGGCAACCTGACGGTCGAGACGATCAGCGCCTAACCGGATTTTCAACGAAAATTCGTGTATCTCTCAAAAGGGACCAACATGACCGACCTCACCCCCCGCGAAATCGTGTCCGAGCTTGACCGTTTCATCATCGGCCAGGCCGATGCCAAGCGTGCCGTTGCCGTGGCGCTGCGCAACCGTTGGCGGCGCAAGCAGCTGTCGGATGACCTGCGCGAAGAAGTCTATCCCAAGAACATCCTGATGATCGGCCCCACCGGCGTCGGCAAGACCGAGATCTCGCGCCGTCTCGCCAAGCTGGCCAAGGCCCCCTTCATCAAGGTCGAGGCGACCAAGTTCACCGAAGTGGGCTATGTCGGCCGCGACGTGGAACAGATCATCCGTGACCTGGTGGATGCCGCGATCATCCAGACCCGCGAATGGATGCGCGACGACGTCAAGGCCAAGGCGCACAAGGCCGCCGAGGAACGGGTGATCTCTGCCATCGCCGGCGAGGATGCGCGCGAAGGCACCCGCGACATGTTCCGCAAGAAGCTCAAGGATGGCTTGCTCGACGACACGGTGATCGAGTTGGAGCTGACCGATCATTCCAACCCGATGGCGTCAATGGACATCCCCGGCCAGCCCGGCAGCCAGATGGGAATGATGAATCTCGGCGACATCTTCGGCAAGGCCTTTGGTGGGCGCACCACGCGCAAGCGCATGACCGTGGCCGAAAGCTACGAGGTGCTGATCTCGGAAGAAGCCGACAAGCTGCTGGACGACGAAATCGTCAACAAGGCGGCGCTGGAAGCGGTGGAACAGAACGGCATCGTCTTCCTCGACGAAATCGACAAGGTCTGTGCCCGCCAGGAGGCCCGCGGCGGCGATGTGTCCCGCGAAGGCGTGCAGCGCGACCTGCTGCCCCTGATCGAGGGCACGACCGTCAGCACCAAGCATGGCGCGGTCAAGACCGACCACATCCTGTTCATCGCCTCGGGCGCCTTTCACATTGCCAAGCCCTCGGACCTTCTGCCCGAATTGCAGGGCCGTCTGCCGATCCGCGTGACCCTGCGGGCGCTGACCGAGGAAGATTTCGTCCGCATCCTGACCGAGACCGACAACGCCCTGACCCGGCAATACACCGCGTTGATGGGCACCGAAGAGGTCGAGGTGAGCTTTACCGACGATGGTATCGCACAGCTGGCCAAGATCGCCTTCGAGGTCAACGACAGCGTCGAAAACATCGGCGCGCGGCGGCTTTACACGGTGATGGAACGCGTGTTCGAAGAGCTCAGCTTCCACGCCCCCGACCGCGGTGGCCAATCGGTCATCGTGGATGCGGACTTCGTTGAAAAGAACCTGGGTGAATTGACCCGGTCGACGGATGTGAGCCGCTACGTGCTTTGATCTGACACAAGGCGCGTCCCGGATCCTGCTTTCCGGGGCCGCCATGCCCCGGACCTCCTCCGGGGCCTCACCGTCAGCAGGCCTTGAGGTCCCGGATCAAGTCCGGGACGCGGCGGACACAGGTCCCCCAGCGTAGGTCCCCTAGCGTTCCGCCATCTGATCCATCGCCCGCACCAGTTCCGCCGAAATCCCCGGCTCTGACAAGGCATGCCCGGCGTTGCGGATCATCCGCAGCTCGGCATTGGGCCAGCGCTGTGCCAATTCCCAGGCGCGGCGCGGCGGACAGATCATGTCGTACCGCCCCTGCACGATCACGCCGGGAATATGGCCGATGCGGTCCATCTGATCGAGGATCTGCCCGTCGTATTCCAGGAAACCGCCATTGATGAAATAATGGTTCTCCAGCCGGGCAAAGGCCCGCGCGTAATGGCCCGGCGTCTCGCCGCCATGCCCCGAGGAATAGACCGAGGCCAGCGCGTTCTCCCAGGCCGACCAGGCCTGGGCGTGGCGGGTTTCCTCGACCATGTTCCCGGAAAACAGCCGCCGATGATAAGCGGCGATCATGTCGGACCGCTCCTCTTCGGGGATCATGTCCGCAAAGCGTTCCCATGTCTCGGGCCAGAACTGGCCCGCGCCACCGCCGTAGAACCAGTCCAGCTCGGCCCGGGTCATCAGGAACACCCCACGCAGCACCAGCGCGTTGACTGCCTCGGGATGCGCCTGGGCATAGATCAGCGCCAGTGTCGCGCCCCAGCTGCCGCCAAAGACCGTCCAGCTGTCGATCTCAAGCTCCTGGCGGATACGCTCGATATCCGCCACCAGGTGCCAGGTCGTGTTGTCCTTGACGCTGGCATGCGGGCGCGACCGTCCGCAGCCGCGCTGATCAAACAGCACCACGCGATAGACATCAGGGTCGAAATACCGCCGCATCGCCGGGCTGCATCCGCCCCCCGGCCCGCCATGCAGCACCACCACGGGGCGGCCATCACGGCGCCCGGATTGTTCGACGTAGACCTGGTGTCCATCTCCCACGTCAAGCACCCGCTGATCGAAGGGATCGATCTGCGGATACAGATATTGAACTGCGCGCTTTTGGCCCGAGAACTTGTCCATGTACATCCTATATGAGACTGAAGGCGCAAATGACCATAGGGAGCATGACATGCAAATGGCAGAGACCACGGTTGACCCTTCGGAAATCTCGAAATTCGAGGCAATGGCCGCTGAATGGTGGGATCCCGACGGCAAGTTCAAGCCGCTGCACATGCTGAATCCCACCCGGCTGGACTATATCACCACCCAGATCGCTGGCGAGTTCGGCCGCGACCTGAAGACGCCGCAGCCCTTCGACGGCCTGCGCCTGCTCGACATTGGTTGTGGCGGCGGGCTGCTTTGCGAACCGATGGCCCGACTGGGCGCCACGGTGGTGGGCGCAGATGCCGCCGAGCGCAACATTCCCGTGGCGCAGGTCCATGCCGAGCAGCAGGGGCTGGAAATCGACTATCGCCATGTCACCGCCGAAGCGCTGGTGGAGCAGGGCGCGCAATTCGACGTGGTGCTCAACATGGAGGTGGTGGAACACGTGGCCGATCCGCTGGCCTATCTCACTGCCTGCCAGCAGCTTCTTCGGCCCGGCGGGCTGCATCTCTGTTCGACCATCAACCGCAACCCCAAGAGCTTTGCCGTGGCCATCCTCGGCGCGGAATGGGTGATGCGTTGGCTGCCCAGGGGCACGCATGAATGGTCCAAGTTCATCACGCCCGAAGAGCTTTTCGAACTGCTGAAACAGGCGGGCCTCGACCCGGTCGACCGCAAGGGGTTTGTCTTCAACCCGATCACATGGTCCTGGTCGATCTCGCCCAGGGACCTGAGCGTGAACTACGTCACCACCAGCCTGAAACCGGCGTAGGGACGACGGCGAAGGCTGACCGAAAAGATAAAGGCCGGGCTTCAGCCCGGCGGCGGTCATGCCGGGCCGACGCCCGGCCTACGGGCCTTTGCCTGATCCGATCTGCACGCGTTTTGGCAAGGGCGGCTTGATCAGCCTTCCTCTTCCAGCTTCAGCCGCAATTCCCGCAGGATCGGCAATGCCGCGCGCACCTTGTCCGCGCCCAGATCGCTTACCAGCTCGGTGATCAGCGGGGTGATCGCCTCCAGCCCCCTGTCCCGCGCCAAAAAACCGGCGGGCGAGATCGTCACCAACTTGGACCGCGCATCGTCCCAGTCCGGGCGGATATGGACATAGCCTGCAATTTCCAGCTTGTTCAACGTGTTGGTCATCGCCCCGCGCGTCACGTGAAACGACCGCGCCAGTTGCGCCGGGGTGCGTTCCTGCTTGAACCGGGCGAGGTGGTTCAGCACAGAGAAATGCGACAACTCCATACCCTTCGGCAGCATCCGGCTCAGCCGGTTGCGCATCATCTGGTCGGCGGTGAACAGTTCGGAAAACAGCACCACGGCCAGGGAATTGGCGGACTGCTCGGGCATCAGGGTCCTTCGAAATCGCGGTCATGGGTCAGCGAGGGGACCCGGCTGCGCGCTTTCTTTACTGCATCGCGGCTCAGGTCAACATAAAGCGCCCCCGGCTCGGTTCCGGCTTCGGCCACGACCTCGCCCCAGGGGGCGATTGCCAGGGAGTGCCCATATGTTTTGCGCTGCTTGCCCCGTGACGCGGCATGTTGGCCGCATTGCGCCGCCGCCAGCACCCAGGCGCCGGTTTCAATCGCCCGGGCGCGCAACAGCGGCTCCCAATGGGCGGCGCCGGTGACCGGCGAAAATGCGGATGGCACCAGCATCACCTCGGCCCCGGCATGTGCCAGCGCGCGGTAGAGATGCGGGAAACGGACATCATAGCAGATGCTCAGGCCCAGCGTCGCAAAGGGTGTCTCGGCCACCACGGCCCGCGTGCCCGGGCGATAGCCCGCACTTTCGCGGTAGATCTCGGTCTCGCTGACCTGAACGTCGAACATGTGGATCTTGTCGTACCAGGCGGCAATCCCGCCCTGCGGATCAACCAGGAAGGAGCGGTTGGCAAACCGCCCGTCGGCGTCGCCGGTCTTGAGCGCCAGCGACCCGATGGACAGCCAGATGCCACGTTTTGCCGCCAGGTCGCGCAAACCGGCAAGGGTGCGGTCCTCGTCCTGGCGTTGGAGGACCTCATTCTGGCGCGTGCGGCTGGCCGAGACGCAGTTGGTCACCTCGGGCGTCAGGACAAAGCCCGCACCCTCTGCCACCGCCGCCTCGACCATGCCGGAGGTTGCCGCCAGGTTGGCCTCCGGGTCATCCGAGGATGACAGTTGCAAAAGCGCCGCCCGCATCACACCGCAAGCAGCGGATCAAGCTTTCCGGCCCGGTCCAACGCATAAAGCTCATCGCAGCCGCCGACGTGCAGGTCCCCGATGAAGATCTGCGGCACCGTGCGCCCGCCCGATGCGCGCTGAATCATCTCGGGCTTGCGGTCGGGATGTTCCCAGACGTCGATTTCGTGAAACGTCGCCCCTTTCTTTTTCAGCAGCCGCTTGGCCGCGTGGCAAAAACCGCAAAGCGGCGATGTGTAGATTTCGATATTCGACATTCCTTCAGCTCCTTGGCCGGGTCTGCCCCATATCTAGTCCTCTCGGCTCACCCTTGCCAGTGCGCCAATGCAGATCGGCCCTGCGCCCGCAACATGAAGCGCCTCGGCACAGGCGCCCAGGGTGGCGCCGGTGGTCAGCACATCGTCGATCAACAGCACCGGACGCCCCCCTGCAACCCGATGTCGTCGCGCTGGATGAATGCCTATCGCCCCGTTCAGGATTTGCCGCCGCTCCTCCGCCTTGCGATGATCGAGACTGCGGGTGCGGCGAATCCGTTTGAGCAGGTCGGGGCAATAGGCCAGGTCCAGCTCTGCCGCCAGCGCCTCGGCCAGCAACGCCGACTGGTTGTAACGCCGCGACATCAGCCGCATCCAGTGCAGCGGCACCGGCGCAACCACCATGTCAGGCCGCACCAACGGCGCGACGGCACGGGCCAACCACCGCGCCCCGACCCAGGCGATGTCATGCCGGTCATTGTGCTTCATCCCCAGCACCAGCTTGCGCCCGTTGTCGCGATACAACAGCGCCGCGCGCCCGCGTTGCCAGGCCGGCGGATGGCTGAGGCAGCTGTCGCAATAGGCCACCTCCTGCGTGTCTGTGCCGGGCAGCGGCGTGCCGCAGGCGTCACAGACCAGCCCGCCGATAAAGGGCGTTTCGCCCCAACAGCGTCCGCACAAGCCAAAGTCCGTCTCAACCAGATCACGACAGATCAGGCATTGCGGCGGATAGACCAGGCGCAAGGCGGTTTGAACAATCTCCTTCATGGTTCTATCTAGGCCCTCATGCAGCCCATATTGACCGACCCCGCAGCGCTTGCCCGAAACCGAAACCGTGCCGAACGGTCGGCGCTCTTCCTGTTCGACACCGCCCGCGATGATCTGCAGGATCGCCTGCAACTGGTTAAAAGAAGCTTTACCGAACCGGCAATTGTCACCGGCCAACCCGAAATTTGGGAAAATGCCCTGCACGGCGCACGTATTGTTGCCGATTCAGAGACCCTGGCGCTGAATCCCGGGGCGCATGACCTGATTCTGCACAGCCACGGGCTGCATTGGGCCAATGACCCCGTTGGGCAGTTGATCCAGTGCCGCCGCGCCCTGCGACCGGACGGCTTTTTCCTCGCCTCGCTCTTTGGCGGACAGACCCTTCAGGAACTGCGCGCCGCGCTGGCACAGGCCGAATCAGAGGTCTCGGGCGGGTTGTCCCCCCGCGTCGCGCCAATGGCCGAGATCCGGGACATGGGCGCCCTGCTGCAACGTGCGGGCTTTGCCCTGCCGGTGGCGGATGCCTTTCGCCTGACAGTCACCTATGCCACACCGCTGGACCTGATGCGTGAGCTGCGCGCAATGGGCGAGGGCAACGCGCTGGACGCCCGCCTGCGCCATGCCAGCCGCCGCGCCGTGCTGCTGCGCGCAGCCGAGATCTACGTCGACCGCTATGCCCAGCCCGATGGCCGCATTCCGGCGACCTTTGAATTCATCGTGCTCACCGGCTGGGCCCCCGATGCCAGCCAGCCACAGCCGCTGCGCCCCGGATCGGCCAAGACACGGCTGGCAGATGCGCTGAATGCGCGCGAAACGCCGCTCAAAGATTGACGCCCGGCGCAGCGCGGTTATCTCTCGCCAAAGCCCGAAGCTGCGGAGACCCCGATGCGCGACACAACGCAGGCCACTTGCCCGGCCCACGCCCCTGCCGATCACCCCAAGTTGCCGCCGCGCAAGGTCGGCGTGCTGCTGGCCAACCTCGGAACGCCGGACGGCACCGATTACTGGTCGATGCGGCGTTACCTGGGCGAGTTTCTCTCTGACAAGCGGGTGATCGATTACCCGTCGTGGAAATGGCAGCCGCTTCTGCAGTTGATCATCCTGAGCAAACGGCCCTTCACTTCGGGCGCGGCCTATCGGACGATCTGGAACACCGAGGCGGACGAAAGCCCGCTGATGACGATCACCAAGGCGCAGACCACCAAGATCGCCGCGCAGATGGCCGAGCGTTACGGCGACGAAGTCATGGTCGATTTCTGCATGCGCTATGGCAACCCCTCGACCAAGTCGAAGGTGCGCGAGATGGTGGAAGCCGGCTGCACCAGAATCCTGTTCTTTCCACTTTATCCGCAATACGCTGGCGCCACCTCGGCCACCGCGAATGACCAGTTCTTTCGCGCGCTGATGGACGAGAAATGGCAACCGACGGCGCGGATCGTTGATCCCTATTTCGAGCATCCCGCCTATATCGAAGCGCTGGCGCAATCGGTGGAACGCAAATACGCCGCGCTTGAGACGACACCCGACATCCTGGTCTGTTCCTACCACGGGCTGCCAAAACGCTATCTGATGGAGGGCGATCCCTATCATTGTCAGTGTCAAAAGACGACGCGGCTGCTGAAGGAGCGGCTGGGATGGGACGACAGCCGGATCACCACCACCTTCCAGTCGCAGTTCGGGCCCGAGGTCTGGCTGAAGCCCTATACGGTGGAAGAGGTCGCAAGACTGGCGCGGGAAGACGGCAAAAAGAACATTGCGGTGATTGCCCCGGCCTTCTCGGCCGATTGCATCGAAACGCTGGAAGAGATCAACGAAGAGATTCGCGAAAGCTTTGAAGAGGCGGGCGGTGAGCGGTTCACCTATGTCCCCTGTCTCAACGATGACGACGCCCATGTTGCGGCGCTGTCGCAGGTGATTTCGGAAAACCTGGGGGGCTGGGTCGGCTGATCCCTCAGGCCTGCGTCTTTGGGATCACGCGGAGCGGCAGGACACCCCGCAACGAAAAAGCGGCGCCCAGGGGCGCCGCTTTTCCTGTGGTCGTGTCAGCGCAACTTAATTGTCAGCTGCTGCAACCGCGATCACGACAGCGAGCAGAACCAGCGGCACCAGGATGCCGGCCGAGGACGAAGCTTGCTGAGTTTCTTCGACGATCACCGGTGCTTCGATGATGACGTCGTCTTTTGCGTACGAACCAGCGAATGCGGTCGAAGCTGCTGCGGTCAGAGCCGCTGCGAGTGCGAGTTTCTTCATATCATATCCTCCAGATATTCACTTGCCGCCCATACCAAACCGGTTTGCGGCAAGCACCCAAGACTTACCTCGTGGGTTTTTCTAAGCAGCAATTCGAGGAGATTGCAAATCGATCTTTGGCCCGCCCCGCTGTGCTGCACCTCTTTGTCGTCAAATAAGCAACACTTGAGTGCCCACTTTCGTCATGCTGAAAAGCTCGGAAATGTGCTGGTTGTACAGGCCGATGCAGCCGTTCGACGACCGCCGACCGATCTTGCGCGTGTCGTGGGTGCCATGAATGCGGTAATATGTCCAGCTCAGGTAAAGCGCATGCGTGCCCAGCGGATTGTCCGGGCCAGGGCCGACAAAATCGGGCCACTCCGGGTTGCGCTTCTTCATCGATGGGGTCGGGCGCCAGGACGGGCCTTCGACCTTGCGCACGACACTGGTGCGGCCGCGCTTGGTCAAATCCTCGGTCAGTGGCACCGACGTGGGATACAGCTTGTAGGTGCCACCACCGTCGGACCAGTAATGCAGCGCCCGGCTGGTGATGTCGACGAGGATCGCGCCGTTGTTCAGGTTGCTGAAATAGGGGCGCCAGTCCAGCGACCGAAAGCTCGAAATATTGCGGCGCACAGCGCCCGACAGGTCACGCTCAAGCTCGGTCGAGCCCTCGTTTTGTGCCAATGCCGGGGCACCCAGAAGGGCGGCGGACCCGGCCAGGAAGGTCCGACGCCCGATATTGTTTACGGATTTTTTCGTCATTTCCCGCTCCTTGGGAAGAAAGTCGGTATCGGAGTGTTCTAGTGCGCGAAAGCCTCAGTCGCAAATCAAACCGCTGTCAAGGGGCGGATCACCGCCGAGGTGGGTTTGAAAGGTCACGGCATTCCGGCTAAGCCAACCAAAACGAATTTCCGGTGGTCCCTGACATGACACGTATTGCTGCATTCCTGCTGCCCCTGGCCGTCGCGCTTGCGGCCTGTACCACGGCCCCCTCCGGCCCACCCCAGCTGGGCCCTGACGGCAAGCCGCTGCCCAAGGTCTATCGCCTGGGATCCGGGGACCAGGGACAGGTCCAGTTCCGGATGCTCGATTCGGTCAATTCCCTGCGCGAGGCCCGCGGCCTGCCCAGGGTGCAGCTCGACAGTCGGCTGAACGCCGCCGCCGCAACACATGCGCGGGACATGTCGGTGCAAAACCGCCCCTGGCACTTCGGATCCGACGGGTCGTCGCCGATCGATCGCGTGGCGCGGGTCGGCTATACCGGGCTGATGCTGGGCGAGGCGATCTCGGAAACCTACGAGACCGAGATCGAGACCCTGGCCGCATGGATGGAAGAACCCGGCACCCGGGACGTGATCATGTCGCCCGAGGCCCGGGACATGGGCTTTGCCTATTACCAGGAGGCCAATGGCAAGATCTGGTGGACGCTGGTTATGGGCACAACCGCGCAATCGGGCTTCGTGCCGACGCCCTCTCCGGTCCAAGATCGCGGCATCGAAGACATCGCCTCGGCAGCGATTGAGCTGAGCGACGGCTGACACCCGACGGCGCGTCCAGCCCTGTCGGGCAGTCCTCGCCCCTTCCATTGGCGATGACGCCCGCAAGGGCGGAAAAGTAGCCCCGGCTCAGGCCGGTTCGCTGTGGCTGGCCTGGATCTCCTCCCAGGCCGCGTTGATGTCGATCAATCGCTTCTCGCTCAGACGAATGGCCTCTTCCGGGACCCCCCGGGCCATCATCCGGTCCGGGTGACTGTCGCGCACCGCCTGGCGCCAGACCTGGCGAATCTCTGCCAACGGCATGTCGGGATGCGCGCCCAGCACCGAATAGGGATCCTTGGGCGCATCCGGAACGAACCGCATCCGCAAGGCCAGGAATTCGCGCTCGTCGACGCCGAAAATCTGCGCCACGTTGCGCAGGAATTCATCTTCCGCCGGGTGATAGCTGCCATCGGCCACGGCGATGTGAAACAGCCCCTCCATCAGGTCACACAGCGCAATATGCGTCTCGTCGAACATCGCGCGGATCCGCCGGGCATAATCCTGGTATCCTGCCACGTCCTGCCGCGCCAGGTTGAAGACCCGGGCCGCCTGGGCTTCGTCTTCCGGTGCGATCTGAAACACCTCGCGAAAGGCGGTCACCTCGTCGCGCGTCACCAGCCCGTCGGCCTTGGCCATCTTCGCGCCCAGCGCGATCACCGCAATCGTAAAGGCGACGCTGCGTTCGGGCGGCGCGCGCAGGTGGGCAAACACCTCGCTGAGGGGTTCACCATTGGACAACGCCGCCAGCGCGGCCTGAATGCGGGACCAGATCGACATGGCTCAAGTCTATACCGCACCGCGGCACAAGTCAGCGTGACTCCGTCAGAATTTTCTGCATCAGCACAAGGTCGATCCAACGGTCGAACTTGCGCCCGACCTGCGGCACCCGCCCCACCTCGCGGTAGCCGATGGCGGCATGAAAGGCGATGCCGGGCGGGTTCTCGCCACTGACGCCGGCCATCATGACATGCGCGCCGCGCCCGCGGGCGTGATCTTCCAGCACGCCCATCAGCTGTCGGCCCACCCCCATGCCACGGGTCTCGGGCGCCAGTGTGATCGAATGTTCCATCGCATGGGCATACCCCGGCCCGCCGCGAAACTGGAAGTAACAGGCATAGCCCACCACTGCCGTCCCGTCACTGGCCACGAAATAGGCCCCGGTGTCGGCGATGGCCTGGGCCAGCCCCTCTGCCGTGCGCTCTTGTGAGGTAAAGGTGATCGTGGTGTCCCGGATCACCGGGTTCACCAGGTCGGCAATGCCCTGGGCATCGCCTGTCACCGCGGGCCGAACAATCATGACAGCGTCTTTTCCCCGCCCGGACAGGCCATTCGCGCGCTCAGATGCGGTGCGCCCTCTTCGAAACGCACCGCGGCCGCGTCAAGGTAGGGCGACAGCCGTTGCTGCAGGCGAGAGGCCTCGGGGTGTGACACGGTCAGCCACTCCATCCCACAACCCGAAGCAGGCAGCGTCTGGGCCGGGTGAAGCGCGACATCCCACTGGATCAGCGCCGGGAAACAGCCATCAAACGGCAGCTGCCCATCCGCAGGCACCGCCATGCGCCATTTCAGATCGCCCCGCTCCAGCGCCACGATCTCGCCCGCCTCGGGCAGGTCACGCACAAGGGCTTCCAGATCATCGGTCCGGCAGACCCAGGTGCTCAGCCGCGGCGGGCCGGCAAAGGCATCCAGCCCGAACCAGCGCGCATGACCCGGCGGCGGCGCATCCGGATCGATGGCAATCGCTTCAAGGTAAATGCCGCCGTCCAATCCCATCACGTGGTTGTGCGTGCCGAAATGCGGATGCTCGCCGCCTTGGCGCATGGTGACACCCAGCAAATGCTCGACCACGTCGCGCGCTGCGTCGCGGGTTTCCCCGGAAACCACCAGATGATCGAGACGCATCATGCCGCGCCCTCCTGTTCCAACTTGCCAGACCGTTCCGCTGAAAAAATCACCTTAGCACGAGACCCGCAACGACAAAGGCCCCCCGGACATGCCGGAGGGCCCAGATACGGATTTCGAACGGGTCTAGTTGACGGCCTTGGCGTCCACCACGTCCTTTTCGATGGCCTTGGGGCCGGTCGCAATCTCGATCTGGCGCGGCTTCAACGCCTCGGGAATCTCGCGTACCAGGTCGATGTGCAGCATGCCGTTTTCATGGCTGGCCCCCGTCACCTTGACATGATCGGCCAGATGGAACCGGCGCTCGAAGGCGCGGGTCGCAATGCCGCGGTGCAGGTAATTGACCTCGTTGCCCTCATCCGCCTTGCGCGCGGAAACAACCAACGCCTTGTCCTTCACCTCGACGCTCAGGTCGGCGTCCGAGAAACCGGCCACGGCGATCGAGATGCGATAGGCATCCTCGGCGGTCTTTTCGATGTTGTAGGGCGGATAGGTCTGGGACTGGACATCACTTGCCAGAACCCGGTCCATCATGTCGGCAATCTGGTCAAAGCCGACGGTTGCACGATAGAGCGGTGCAAAATCAAAACTACGCATGGGTCATCCTCCATTGAGCGATACCATTATGTGAACGCCTTCCCATCGGGACAGGCGGATCGATGCTCCGGACCCGCATTGGGCGCCCGGACAACATTCATCTGGGGATGGTGATTTTCGGTTTCAAGAGGCCCCCGCGCCGGGCCGCCCCGGGTTTACGGACGCAGGAACTTGGCACCGCTGGGCCGGTCGCCCGCACCCGCCCGCTTGAACCGGGTCTGCGCCTTCAACTCGACCATGAGCACGGCCAGCGGCTCTTCCAGCGAGGTGCCGAGCGAGACCGGAACACCCGCCGATTCCGCCTTGGCCGAAATCAGCGACACGATTCGCGGCTCGCCGCTGTCCATTGAAAAGACCGGCGCGCCGGAGGCTCCGAAATCCGCCGCGCAGGACATGACCAGCACGCCACGCCGCCGGTCCATGACCTTGCAGGCCTCCTGCAGTGACGGCGCCTCGGCCCGGTCGTGAGCATAGCTGACCACGCTGATCGGCGCGCCGGGCTCAGGCCGGTCGGCGGTGCCAAAAGGCAGGACCTCGGTGGTGCGGATCGGACGGGCCAGTTGCAGCAGGGCGACATCGTTGCGCACCTGGCTGGCGTCGGTGGTACGGACAAAGCGATACCTGGGATGCAAAACCGCATGTTTGACCGAGCGATATGCCGAGGCGCGCCCATTGCGCAGCCCGGCCTTGAAGCGGATGTCATCGGCGTCGAACCGTTGCCCCGTGCTCTTGTCAAACAGGCAATGCCCCGCCGTCAGCACCAGGTCGGTGCCCACCAGGACACCGGTACAAAACCCGCTGGATCCGAAATCCACGCGCCCGACGCCTTCCCAACCCCGGCCTTCGATCCCGGAATTCAGCTGCCGCAGGTCACGCGTTTCGGCAAGCGCCGTGGTTGCCGCGATGATCGCGACGAGAATGGTCAGAAAGTAGCGCAAATTCAGCGGCCCTTGTTGTCTTTTGCCGAGAGGTAGCAACAACTTTAGGCGAAATTTGGGCCATTCCGATACGGTTCTCTTGTCCGGCACGCCCCGGGGCCCTGTTGGCGATGCGCGAAGGCCACGGGACGCCGCTCAGTCCTCGATCAACGCCGGCGGCTTCGGTCCCCCCGTCGCCCAGTCGAGCAATTCCACCGTATGGACCACCGGCACCTGGGTGCCGCTGCCGATCTGCATCATGCAGCCGATATTGCCGGCGGCAATGATATCCGGCCTTGTCGCCTCCAGCGTCCGCACCTTGCGCGCCTTGAGCTGTTTCGAGATCTCCGGCTGCATCAGGTTGTAGGTCCCCGCCGAGCCACAGCACAGGTGGCTGTCCGCCGGTTCCGCCACCTTGAAGCCCGCGCGTTTCAACAGCACCTTGGGATGGGTCTTGATCTTTTGCCCGTGTTGCAGGGAACAGGCGGCGTGATAGCCCACGGTCAGCCCCTTGTCCGCGCCTTCGGGGATCTCCAGCGTCACCAGAAGCTCGCTGATGTCCATCGCGATGCCCGACACCCGCGCCGCATCCCGGGCCAGCGCATCGTTGCGGAACATGTGGCCGTAATCCTTGACCGTCGTGCCGCAGCCGGAGGTGTTGATGACAATGGCATCCAGCCCTTCGCTGTCCATCTCATCCACCCAGGCGCGGATATTCCGCGCCGCCGTGGCATGGCTTTCATCCGCCTTGCCCATGTGATGGGTCAGCGCGCCGCAGCACCCGGCACCCTTGGCCACCACCACCTCGCACCCCAACCGGGTCAGCAGCCGAATGGTGGCATCGTTGATATCGGTGTTCAGCGCCTTCTGCGCACAGCCGGTCATCAGCGCCACGCGCTTGCGGCGCGGCGCTTCGGGCGCAAAACTCTGCGGATCATCGTTTCGGCTGACCGGCGGGATACGCTTCGGCGCCATCTCCAGCATCGCCCGCAGCCGCGGGTCGGGCAGGAAGCGCGCAAACGGCCGTCCGATCTTGGCCCCCAGAAGCGCCAACCGAAACCGCCCCGGATAAGGCAGGATGCGCGCCAGAAGCCAGCGCAGGGCACGGTCGCTCCAGGGCCGGTCATAATGCTTTTCGATATACTCCCGCGCGTGATCGACCAGGTGCATGTAATGCACGCCCGAGGGACAGGTCGTCATGCAGGCCAGGCAGGACAGGCAACGGTCGATATGCTTGACCGTGGTCGGATCGGGGACCCGCTCGTTCTCCAGCATGTCCTTGATCAGGTAGATGCGGCCCCGCGGGCTGTCCAACTCATCGCCCAGCACCTGGTAGGTCGGGCAGGTCGCGGTGCAAAAGCCGCAGTGGACGCAGGCGCGCAGGATCTCGTTGGCCCGCTGGGTGCCCGGATCCCTGAGTTGGTCTTCGGTAAAAGTCGTCTGCATAACTACCCCATCAGCCCGGGGTTCAGGATGCCCCGTGGATCGAATTTCGCCTTCAGCCCAGCGGTCATCCGCGCCAGAACCGCGTTTTCCGGCTCGAACACCGGCACGTCGGCGCGCAACCGCTCCGATCCACGGATCAAGGTCGCATGCCCGCCCAGCGCCGCCGTCTGCTGCCGGATCACATCGGCCCCGCCGTCGCCGGACCCATCCACCAGCAACCAAACAAGGCCGCCGCCCCAGTCATGAACCGCCGCGTGATCCAGCCCCAGGGTCGCCAAGGCATCGGTCAACACCGGCCCGTCGGTCGGCTTGACCGACACCCGCCAGACCGCCCCCTCGCGCCCGGCAAAGGGCGTCACGTCGCGCACCTCGCGCCACAGATCGCCGCTCGCCGCACCTTCGACCAGCTCGAACCCCGCCAGCACCCCGTCCCGCAGACGCCCGGCCCGATACCGGACCGAAGCCTCCAGTCCCTCGATCCGCACCTGTGTCCGCGCCACGCCGCCGGTCGCACCGGCATCAAGATACGCCGCGCCGGTCACGTCAAACGGCGTCTTCAACGCGGCACATAACGTGGTGACCGCCGCCTTGGCATCCTGGCCTTCACAGGTCAGCGTCATCTCGGCCTCGGGCATGGCCAGCACCTTGAAACTCACCTGGCTCAGCACACCCAATGTACCACGCGCGCCGCACATCAGCTTGACCAGGTCATAACCGGTGACGTTCTTCATCACCCGCCCACCGTTCTTGACCACCTGTCCCGCGCCATCGACAAAGCGCACACCCAACATGAAATCGCGGCAGGCCCCGGCCTGTATGCGCCGCGGGCCGCTGACGTTGGTCGCCACGACACCGCCAATGGTGCTTTCGCCCGCGCGCCCCAGCAACCCGCGCCAATCGCCCGGTTCAAAGGCCAGCCTCTGTCCTTCCGCCGCCAGCGCCGCCTCGATCTCGGCCAACGGCGTCCCGGCCTCCGCCACCATGGTCAGCGCGCCGGGTTCATAAAGCGAAATCCCCGACAATCCGCCGGTCTGCAACACCGCCCCGTCAACCGGCCGGCCCACATCCCGCGTGCCGCCACCGCATATCCGCAAAGGACCCTCGGCCCCAACAATCATCTCGGCCAGTTCGGCCTCGGTCTCTGCTCGCATGTCCAGCACTTCTCTGGTTCGAAAATATCCCGGGGGAGTCGCCATCGGCGACGGGGGCAGAGCCCCCAATCACTCGGCCGCAACCGGCACCGCGCGTCGGCCCTCTGACGCATCCAGCGGAAACACCTTGGCCGGGTTCAAAAGCCAGGCCGGGTCAAACACATCCTTCACCGCCATCTGGGCTTCCATGTCCGCCGCGGCGTACTGGTGCCACATCAGGTCGCGCTTCTCGATGCCCACCCCGTGTTCACCGGTCAGGCACCCGCCAACCTCGACACAGAGCTTCAGGATATCGGCGCCATAAGCCTCGCATTTCTCAAGATCGCCGGGCTTGTTGGCATCATAGAGGATCAACGGATGCATGTTGCCATCCCCGGCATGAAAGACATTGGCAACGCCCAGCCCGTACTCTTCGCCCAACGCACTGATCCGCTTCAGCACGTGGGGCAGCTCATTCACCGGAATGGTGCCGTCGAGACACATGTAATCATTGATCTGGCCCATCGCGCCAAAGGCCGATTTCCGGCCCAGCCAGATGCGCCCGGCCTCGTCCGCATCCTGCGCCTCGCGCAGTTCCAGCGGATCATGGCGTCGGGCGATCCCGGTGATGCGGGCCAGCTGATCCTCGATCTCGGCTTCCGACCCCTCAACCTCGACAATCAAGAGCGCCTCGCAATCGGGATAACCCGCCTTGGCGAAATCCTCGCAGGCACGAATGCAGGGCCGATCCATGAACTCGATCGCGACCGGCAGGATCCCCGCCTTGATGATATCCGACACACAGGCACCCGCCACCTCGTTGCTGTCAAAGGCCATCAGCATCGGTCGCGCGCCTTCGGGCTTGGGCAGGATGCGCAGGGTGGCCTCGGTGACGACACCCAACTGGCCTTCGCTGCCACAGATCACCCCCAGCAGGTCAAGCCCCGGCGCGTCCAGATGCGCGCCGCCGATCTCGCAGATCGTGCCATCCATCAGCACCATCGTCACCCCAAGAAGGTTGTTTGTCGTCACCCCGTATTTCAGGCAATGCGCCCCGCCCGAGTTCATCGCGATATTGCCGGCAATGGCACAGGCCAGCTGGCTTGACGGATCGGGCGCATAGAAAAAGCCCTCTTCCTCGACCGCGCCGGTCACGCTCAGGTTGGTGCGCCCGGTCTGCACCCGGATTACGCGGTTGTCGTAATCGGCCTCCAGAACGGCATTCATCCGCGCCACGCCCAGGATCACCGAATCCGCCGTGGGCAAAGCCCCCCCGGCCAGCGAAGTGCCTGCCCCACGGGGCACAACCGGCACCCCCGCCGCGTGGCAAAGCCGCAGGACGTCCGCGACCTCGTCCGTGGTCGCGGGCAGGACGGCCAGCATTGGCGGGCAGCGATAGGCCGCAAGCGCATCGCATTCATAAGCCCGCAACTCTGCCGGCGCGTCGATCACCGCGTCATCGGGAAGAACCCTGCGCAACGCTGTGGCCAATTCAGCCTTGCGGGCAAGCCGGGCGGGACTGGGCGGGGGCATTTCCATGGGCGTCCTCCTAGAATTGGTAAGAATTTATAACCAATTTATCCGCAAACGCAAGAAGCGATCCGCGCCACCGGTTTGAAAGCCTGCAAGCTCTTGAGGATCCGGCCCTTTCGCCCTGCGGCAATCACGCCTAGGGTGCCGGTATGACGTGGCTCGATCGCCTTCAATTGTTCACCGCCTGGGATTTCGGCGCAGTTTCGCTGCTGGTCGTGGTCTGGATCGGCATCGGTTATGGAATCGAAAACATCACCTCGCGCCCCTCGGTCTCGCGCCTGACGGCCGAGTATCGCCGGGTCTGGATGGAGCAGATGCTGGATCGTGATCCGCGCATCTTCGACAGCCAGATGATCGGCATCCTGCGCCAGGGCACGGCCTTCTTCGCCTCGGCCTGCATGATTGCCATAGGTGGGGCGCTGGCGCTGATCGGCAATACCGACCGCCTCGCGGGCCTGGCCGAAGAGCTCACGCTCACGTCTGATCCAAATTTCGTGTGGGAGGTCAAGCTGTTGCTGGTCATCCTCCTGATGGTCAACGGCTTCCTGAAATTCGTCTGGTCGCACCGGCTGTTCGGCTATTGCGCGGTCCTGATGGCCGCCGTGCCCAACGATCCCGCCAACCCCGCAGCGCGGCCCCGCGCGATGAAAGCGGCCGAGCTGAACGTGACCGCCGCACGAAGCTATAACAGGGGATTACGATCAATTTACTTCGCCATGTCGGCCACGGCATGGCTTTTGGGCGCAATCCCGCTCATATTGGCGGTGCTTTTTACCCTGTTGGTGATCTACCGGCGAGAGTTTGCATCGCAATCGCGCGAAGCTCTGCTCGTGCCCGACACCGACCCCGCGGCAACTTCGGAGGTCTCATGATCCGTGCCCTGACTTTCGCTTTCCTCGTGGCCGCCGGTCCGGCCTTCGCAGGTGACGCGCAGATCATCGACGTCCAGGTGTCAAAGCCCGACATGGGCTGGAAGTTCAAGGTCGCGGTGCGACACGAGGATACCGGCTGGGATCATTACGCCGACGGTTGGGAGGTACTGGACCTGGACGGCAATCGGCTGGGCTATCGCAAGCTCCACCACCCGCATGTGAACGAACAGCCCTTCACCCGTTCGCTGCGTGGGGTGATGATCCCCGACGGCATCCGCACCGTCGTGATCCGGGTTCACTGCCTGGGGGATGGCTGGTCGGAACAGACCGTTCGGGTCGAGCTTTCGCCCTCGGGCAGCGGCGCCTACTGACCTCGGCGTTGCCGGGATACCTTCCCTTTGGACACCGCGCCGCACAACGCGCGCAATTGGCGTGACCCGATAACGCCGGGTCCGACCCCGCCATCCTGGCAAGCCGCGCCCCAGACCTGATCCGGGGCCTCCCCCTCCGTTGATGGTGAAGCGTCGACCGGCGGTGAGGTCCCGGATCACGTCCGGGACGGCGCTACGCCACCCACCCCGCTCGCGTCATGCCCTGGAGCATTTCGGGAAACCCCCGGATCACCAAGACCCTGCCACGCCTTCGGCGCCCACGGGCGTTTGGCGATGCTTGATGGCCCGGGTATTCCCGGAAACACTTTAGCGGCGCCCTTCACGCAGCCAGGCCCCGACGATCAGCGCAGAGGCCAACAGCAGAACCAGCCACCCCGGCAGCAGCGGCACCTGCGTCACGTCCCGCGTCTCGAAGGCCCCGCGCGGTGTCAGCCCGATCCAGCCGCGCCCCGCCGCCGGGCGGCCTTCGCGCACGTTGCGGATCCGGGGCAACCCATCCTGCAACCGCGTGACCCCGCCGCGCATCGTGTCGATCAGCGGTGCCATCACCGTGGCCGTGGCAATCGTCTGCTCGAATTCCCTCGGCGCAGCAGGCCCCAGCCCGATCACGCTTTCCAACTCGCCATCACGCAGCCGGTAAAGCCCGATCTCCGGCCCCTCGAACAGCGCCTCGTAGCGTCCCGGGCTGACTTCCTGAAGGTCCACAACCGTCTCGGATCCGTCCGGTCCGATCACCGTCACCGGACCCGCTTCTTCGTCCAGCGAGCGGCGGATGATGCGCATGGTCTGGCCCGTCGCCTCGGCATAGAGGGTTTCCTCCTCCAATTCCGGCTCTTTCATCATCCAGTGCGCCAACCGCCGCAGCAGTTCCAGTTGCGGCCCGCCGCCCTCGAAACCCCGGCTCCAGAGCCAGGCGTGATCCGAGGCCAGCAGCGCCACGCGCCCCTCGCCCACGCGATCCAGCACCAAGAGCGGCTTGTCATCGACACCCGACATCACGATATCGCCGCGCTCGGGGTCGACCTCGATCTGGCGCAGCCAACGGCCCCATTGCTCGGGCGTTCCAAGTCCGGCGGTCACCGGGTGGCGTTCGCCCAGTTCCGTCACCTTCGGCGCATAGCCCTGGTCAATCACCCGCGCCGTCGGCGCCGCAGGGACCACCACCGACAAAGGCGAGCGATAGAGCGAGTCAGCGCTGGCAAAGTCGGGGCCAGAGGCGATCAGCACCGCCCCGCCCTCCTCAACGTAGCGCGCCACGTTGTCGAGGTAGATCGCGGGCAGGATGCCGCGACGCTTGTAGCGGTCGAAGATGATCAAATCGAAGTCGTCGATCTTTTCCAGGAACAGTTCGCGCGTGGGAAAGGCGATCAGCGACAATTCCCGCACCGGCACGCCGTCCTGTTTCTCGGGCGGGCGCAGGATGGTGAAATGCACCAGATCGACCGAAGAGTCCGATTTCAGCAGGTTGCGCCAGGTGCGCCCGCCGGGATGCGGCTCACCGGACACCAGCAGTACGCGCAACCGGTCGCGCACGCCGTTGATCTGGATCAGCGCGGTATTGTTGCGGTCGGTCAGCTCGCCCTCCGCCTCGGGCACGGTGAATTGCAGCACGTTGCGCCCGCCATGCGGCAGGGTCAGCGGGATCTCGATGTCCCGGCCCAGCGCGACGATGAATTCCTGCGGCTCCGCCCCGTCAACCGAAACCAGCAGCGGCGTTTCCGTCGCCCCAGGCGCGGCGCCGCTGTCTTCGACCCGCAGCGTCAGCGTCACCGGCTCGCCCAGAATGGCAAAGGCCGGGGCGTTCGAGACGATCAGCCGCCGGTCCCAGTCCTCTTCGTGTCCGGTCATCAACAAGTGCAGCGGCGCGGGAAGTTCCGGCGCGCGTTCCATGTCATGCACCCGACCGTCCGACAGGGCAATCACCCCGGCAATGCGGGCGCGCGGCTCTTCGGCCATCGCTGTGTTCAACGCGGTCATCAACTGGGTGCCCAGATCGCCTTCGCCATCGCCCACGGTGACGCGGCGCACCTCGGTATTGTCGCGCGCGGACAGTTGCGCCTCCAGCGTATCGGCGGCATTGGCCGTCACCTGCGCCCGGTCGTCCAACTGCTGCGAAGCGCTGAGATCCTCGACCAGCATGACAATATCGGTCAGCAGCGCGCGGTCTTCCTCCTGAAAGGCCGGTTGTGCCAGCGCGGCCAGCACGACCAGCCCGCCCAGAAGCCGCAGCCCCCAGCCCGACAACCCGCGCCACAGCGCCAGCCCGGCAGCGATCAGCACCAGAACACCCACCCCCGCCAGAACCGGCCAGGGCAGCATGGGGTCGAAAACGATGGTTCCGGTCATTGGCCCAACCTGTCGAGCAACGCAGGCACATGCACCTGGTCGGATTTGTAATTGCCGGTCAGCACATGCATGATCAGGTTCACCCCGAAACGATAAGCCAGTTCCCGCTGCCGTTCACCGGAATATCCCCGGCCCACCGGATAGATCGGGTTGCCACGGTCATCCATCGCCCAGGCCGCGGCCCAGTCGTTGCCGCCGATCACCACCGGCGTCACCCCGTCATTGAGGTTGCGAAACGGCATGCCTTCGATCCGCTCCGCGTCCGGCGGCGCAGCCTCGACCCAGACGTCGCGGGCGGCATGGCGTCCCGGGAAATCCTGCAAAAGATAAAACGTACGGGTCAGAACGTGATCCTCGGGCACCGGCTCCAACGGCGGAATGTCCAGCGGCGCGGCAAGGCGTTGCAGGCGCTGGCCATTGGGCGAGGCCGCGCCGAAGCTGGCGATATCGGCGTCGCGAGTGTCGAACAGGATCATCCCGCCCGAGCGCAGATAAGCGTTCAACTTGGCATAGGCCGCATCCGAGGGGATCGGCTGATCCGGGGTGATCGGCCAGTAGAGAAAGGGAAAAAAGGCCAGTTCATCACGCTCCAGATCCACACCAATGGGATCGGCAGGTTCCACCGAGGTGCGGAAGAACAACGTTTCCGACAGCCCCCGCAATCCGGCCTGCGCCATCTGGTCCAGTTGTGCGTCACCGGTCAGTACATGCGCCAATACCACCTCCGAGGTCACGGAAAGGGCGAAATCGTCGCTGCCCTCCTGGGCTTTCGCGAGGTCAGGCACCAGCATCAGTGCGAATACCACCGTCGCCGCGGTGCGCAGTGATCCGGTCAGCCGCCCCGCCAAGGCGAGCGAGGCCACCACGTCAACCAGCAACATCACCAGCGCAAGGCTCAACAGGATCCCGGCCAGCGGCGTTTCCTGTGGTCGGCTGAGACCTTCGACCGGGATCCGTGCGGGCCAGTCCACGGCGGCAAGCTCGGTCTCTTTGGTGATGACATTGCGGGCCAGGCGACGGTCTTCGCTGGCATAGAGCCCGGGAAGGAGGTCGGGACTCAACTCGGCGGTCACAAGATCAGGGCCATCCACGCCCGGGCGGGTGCCTGCGTCCTGAAGCGTGCCGAAGGCATCCATCACCTGCAACGGCTCCCACGTGGTGCCGTCAAGCTGTTCGGCACTGGGCGTGGTGGCCGAGGACGACACGGCCAGCCGGTCCAGCATCTGCACGAAAAGGCCCGACAGCGGCAGCGTCGACCATTCGGCATTGGCGGTAACATGCATCAGCACCACCTGCCCCTGCCCGATCCGCTTGCGCGTCACCAGCGGCGTGCCGTCGGCCAGTTGCGCGATCACCCGGTCGGCCAGCGTCGGGTCTGGCTGGGCCATGACCTGGGCGCTGACACGGACATCGTCGGGCACCGGCAACCCGGCAAATGGGCTGTCCTCGGCAAAGGGCGCCAGCGATTTCGGCTCACCCCAGGACATCGCGCCCCCCACCGTCCGCCCCCCGGCGCGCAGGCGCACCGGCATCAGCGGATGCTCTTCGGCGCGGGAAATATCCGAGGCGGCCAGTCGCGGACCGGCAAAGCGCAGCAGAAGCCCGCCCTTCTCGATCCAGGCAAACAGCGCCTCTTCCTCGGCCGCCGCCAGCGTCGCCACATCCGCCAAGACCACCACGTCCGGATTGGCGGGCAGGATATCGCTCAGCGCACCGTTGAGAAGCTCGGCATTCGGTTGCAGCGCCTTTTCAAGGTAATGCAGCGGCGACAGCAGCTCCAATCCTTCGCGATCCTCGCGCCCGGCAATCAATGCCACCTCGCGCCGTTGCAGGCTGTCATCCGACAGGGCGGTCGCCCCGGCGGAACGCTGGCCCTCGACCTCGAACCGGGTGATCCGGGCGCGCAGCTCGGCGGGCAGGGACAGGGCGACATCGGCGGTGTCTTCGCCATCGGCGAAAATCGCGGTCGCCCGCGCCAGCACCGCGGCATTGCCCGACGGATCAAGCCCGTGGGCGGACACCGCAGCTTCGTATTCTCCGCCCGTCTCGATGCGGCGCAGGGCCAGGTGAATGGCACCATCCTCGAACCCCGGCGGCGCCATGACGACCAGCGCGCGCGCCGATTGCACCACGCGCACCGCGCCACGGGTTTCCAACGCGGCCAGGAAATCCTCGCGCCCCGGATGCTGCAACCCATCCGACAGCCAGAGCGTGTCGAAAGTACCTTCGCCCAGCGCCTGCGCGGCTTCGGTATAAAGCGCTTCCCCCGGCAACCAGGGTTCCGGCGTCAGCCCAGGCAGGCGGCTGCGCCAGGCGTCGGCGGATTGAAATTGCACCGGCTCGGGATCGGTCAGGCGCAGCATGGCCACGGTGCGCCCGTCGCGCTGTGCCTCTTGCAACAGACCTTCCAGCGCCTCTTGCTGTGCCGCCCAGTCACCCGCGCTGGCCCAGCTTGCATCCATCGCAATCAACAGCGGCCCGCTGCCGCGTTCCCCTCCGTCGCGCGGGTTCAGGATCGGCCCGGCCAGACCGATGATGATCGCCGCCACCGCAAGGATGCGCAAAAGCAGCAACCACCAGGGCGTGCGATCGGTGACCTGATCGTCGTCCTTCAGGCCCAGAAGCAACACGACGCCGGGAAACAACCGCCGCACCGGCGCGGGCGGCACGGCACGCAGGATGATCCAGAGGATCGGCAGCGCAAGAAGCCCCAGAAGCAACCACGGCGAGAGGAACCCAATGCCGAAGATCGTCATCGCGCATCCTCCATCGTGCGGTAAAGCCAGAGCAGCGCTTCATGCGCCAGGTGATCGGTGTGATGCACGTGATATTGCCAGCCGGTCGCACGGGCCATGTGGGTCAGCCAATCCTTGCGTTCGGCCAGCCGCTGCAAATACCGGTCACGCAGCTCGTTCGCCTTCAGCGTTTCGTGCCGCACCGTCTTGCCCACGCTTTCGAAGATCGTGCGGCCACGGAAGGGAAAGCTCTCTTCGCTGGGGTCGAGCACCTGCAACAGCACCCCGCGCACCCCCCGGTCGGCAGCCTTGGTCAGCGCGGCCTCGACCGGGCCGGTGTCAGCCAGGAAGTCGGATACGAAAATCGCCCGTGCATGCGGCAACATCAGCCGGGCCTCGGGGTCGGCGTAGTCCTGGGTGTCATCCGTGGAAAAGGCCTCGGCCAGCCGCAGAAGCTGGGCCGCGCCCCGACGCGGGGGCAGGCTGCCGCCGGTCAGGCCAACACGCTCACCGCCGCGGACCAACAGGATCGCCGTCGCCATCGCCAAAAGACGCGCTCGGTCGCCCTTTTCCGGCAGATCCTTGGTCGAGGCAAAGCGCATCGACGCCGCCTGGTCGACCCAAAGCATCACCGATTGCGCAATCTGCCACTCCCGTTCCCGGACAAAGGTGCCGTCGGAACGGGCCGAGCGCCGCCAATCGATGCTGCGCCGCCGGTCGCCGGGTTGCGCCGGGCGGTATTGCCAGAAATCATCGCCCATCCCGGCGCGTCTGCGCCCGTGTTCGCCCAGAAGGACGGTACCGGCCAGATGTTCGGCCCGGGCCAGAAGCGGCGGAAGGGTGGCGGCCTCGGTCTCGGACCGAGCGCGCAGATGGGCGGGGGTTTGGGTCACGCAGCCGCCTCGGCGGCCGTCAGGCCGGCGGCGGTCTCGTCGATCAGGGCGGACAACGACATGCCCCGCGCCCGCGCCGCGAAGTTCAACGCCATGCGGTGGCTGAGCACCGGCTTCGCCATGTCGAGCACATCTTCGACCAAAGGCGCCAGCCGCCCGTCGATCAGCGCCCGCGCCCGTACCGTCAGCATCAACGCCTGCGCCGCCCGTGGACCCGGCCCCCAGGCCACGTTTTCGCGGATCTTGTCGCTGGCCTCGGGCTCCTCGGGGCGGAAGGCGCGCACGAGATCAAGGATCATCTCAACCACCGACTCACCCACCGGCATCCGCCGCAACAACACCTGCGCCGCCATCAACTCTTCGGCGGTAAAGACCTCATGCGCCTCTTCCTCGGCCACGCCGGTGGTCGCCAGCAGAATGTCCCGCTCGGTATCGCGGTCGGGATAGAGCACGTCGATCTGCACCAGGAAACGGTCAAGCTGCGCCTCGGGCAGCGGATAGGTGCCCTCTTGTTCAATCGGGTTCTGGGTCGCCAACACGTGGAACGGCTTGGCAAGATCGCGGTTTTCGCCCGCCACGGTCACCTGCTTCTCCTGCATCGCCTGCAACAGCGCCGATTGCGTCCGGGGCGAGGCGCGGTTGATCTCATCCGCCATCAGAAGCTGGCAGAACACCGGTCCTTCGATGAACTTGAACGCGCGGCTGCCGTCAGAGGCGGTTTCCAGCACCTCGGAGCCGAGGATATCGGCGGGCATCAGGTCCGGGGTGAACTGGATGCGGTTGCCATGCAGGCCCATCACGGTCGAAAGCGTCTCGACCAATCGGGTCTTTCCCAGCCCCGGCAGGCCGATCAATAGCGCGTGCCCGCCGCAAAGCAGCGCCGACAGGGTCAGGTCCACCACCCGTTCCTGCCCGATGAACCGCTTGGTGATGGAGGCGCGGGCAAGGGCCAGCTTTTCCTCAAGTGCCTCGATATCGGCCACCAGGTCCTGGGCGTCGGTCATGAAAACTGCTCCTTGCACACTTGGGTCTGACTTGTGAGTGTATCGCTGAAACGGGAAATGGCAAAAGCAATGACGTCACAAAATCGCGCGGTCCCCTCGGCAGAGAGTATTGTTGCCTCGGCAAAGGCCGCAAAAAAGGACAAGGGCCTTCCGCCCGTGCATCTCTGGAATCCGCCGGACTGCGGCGACCTGGACATGCGGATCGCCCGGGACGGCACGTGGTTCTACCTTGGCACACCGATTGGCCGGAAAGAGCTGGTGCGGCTGTTTTCCACTATTCTGCGCAAGGACGGCGACCGCTACGTGCTGGTCACGCCGGTGGAAAAGGTGGGAATCACCGTTGATGATGCGCCCTTCGTGGCGGTGGATTTCCAGGCCAGCGGCGAAGGCAGGGCCCAGGTGCTGAGCTTTGAGACCAACGTGGGCGATACCACCCAGGCCGGCCCCGACGCCCCGATCCGGGTGGAACGTGACCCAGAGACAGGCGAGCCTTCGCCCTATGTCCTGGTGCGCGCCAACCTTGAGGCGCTGATCGACCGCAAAAGCTTTTATCGCCTGGTCGAGATCGGCACACATCACGAGGTAGATGGCGAAAGCTGGTTCGGGCTGTGGTCGGGCGGCGAATTTTTCCCGATCATTCCCTCAGCCGAACTGCCCTAGGGTGGGGTGCGATGTCACGCGCCATCGCTGTCCGGCGTTTCAGCTACGCACCACGTAAACCGAGCATTCCGCGTGGGTCACGACGTGGCTGGCGGTTGTTCCCAGCAGGTAGTCCTGCACCTTGGGATTGGCCGATTCCATCACGATCAGGTCGACCTTGCGCTCATTCGCCAGCTTGACGATCTGTCGATGCACCGCGCCCTTGCGCACCTCAACCTCCACCTCGACCCCCTCGGGCCGGTGCTTTTCGATGAAGCCGTTCAATTCCTTGCGCCAATAGGCATCGGAATCATAGATGTTCAGGTTGCGCTCGATCTCGGGCGCGATCGTCGCCACCAGAAGTTTCGCACCGCGCCGCTGGGCCATGCCCACCGCTTCGCGATAGGCGTTGTAGTCCACCTTGGCGTGGCGAAGGTTGATCGGACAAAGGATCAATCGAGGGTCGCGTGACATGGGGCTCCTCGCATTATGGTCCGGTCAGCCTAGCCGCCGGGGTCTTGTTTGACCACCACGCCGTCAGCCCGGAGTGACGGATCGCCCCGGACGGATCGCATGGCCGCCTCAATGCGCCTCGGCCCAATTGGCCCCCTGCCCGGCATCCGCCACCAACGGCACGTCCAGCTTCACCACCGGGTCGGCGGCGTTTTCCATGACATCCCGCGCGGTGCCGATCAGGTCGTCCACCGCGTCCTTGTCCACCTCGAACAGCAGTTCGTCATGCACCTGCAACAGCATCTTCGCCGGCAGTGCCTCGATGGCTTGCGGCATCCGGATCATCGCGCGGCGTATGATGTCCGCCGCCGTGCCCTGAATCGGCGCGTTGATCGCGGCGCGCTTGGCAAAGCCCGCGTGCGGGCCCTTGGCGTTGATCTCGGGGGTGTGGATGACACGCCCGAACAGGGTCTCGACACGGTTGTTTTCCTTGGCGAAGGCCACGGTCTGATCCATGTAGGTCTTGATGCCGGGGAACCGTTCGAAATAGCGGTCGATGAAGCCCTGCGCCTCGGCCCGCGGAATGCGCAGGTTGCGGGCAAGGCCAAAGCCGGAAATGCCGTAGATCACGCCAAAGTTGATCGCCTTGGCCTGCCGGCGCACCTCGGGTGTCATCTCGTCCAGCGGCACGTTGAACATTTCCGACGCGGTGGCGGCGTGAATGTCCTGTCCGTCGCGGAACGCCTCTTTCAAGGCCTCGATTCCGGCAACATGGGCCAGGATGCGCAGCTCGATCTGGGAATAGTCGAGCGAGACCAGAACGTTGCCCTCTTCCGCCACGAAAGCCTCGCGGATGCGGCGGCCTTCCTCGGTGCGGATCGGAATGTTCTGCAGGTTGGGATCGGTCGAGGCCAGCCGCCCGGTGTTGGCCCCGGCAATGACGTAGGAGGTATGCACCCGTCCGGTATCGGGATTGATATGCTCCTGAAGCGCGTCGGTATAGGTCGATTTCAGCTTCGACAGCTGCCGCCAGTCCAGCACCCGCGCGGGCAGATCATGTTCCGTCGCCAGATCGGCCAGCACGTCGGCGCCGGTGGCATAGGCCCCGGTCTTGCCCTTCTTGCCGCCTTCGATCCCCATTTCATCAAACAGGATCTCGCCCAACTGCTTCGGCGAACCCACGTTGAACTTGCGCCCGGCAAGCTCGTGGATCTCGTCCTCCAGCGCCGCCATCTTCTGGGAAAAGGCGTTGGACATGCGGGACAGCGTGTCACGGTCGACCTTGATCCCGTGCATTTCCATCTGTTTCAGCACCGGCACCAGCGGGCGCTCCAGACGCTCATAGACCCGCGTCACCTTGTTCACGTGCAGCTGCGGCTTGAACATCTGCCACAGCCGCAGGGTGATGTCTGCATCCTCGGCGGCATAGCGGGTGGCTTCGTCAATCGGCACGCGGTCAAAGGTGATCTGGCTCTTGCCCGTTCCCAGCAACTGCTTGATCGGGATCGGCGTATGTTCAAGATAACGCTCCGACAGCGCGTCCATGCCGTGATTGTGCAGCCCGGCGTTCATCGCATAGGACATCAGCATGGTATCGTCGATCGGCCCGATTTCGACCCCGTAGCGAGAGAAGATCTTGGCGTCGTACTTCATGTTCTGACCGATCTTCATCACCGCCGCGTCTTCCAGCACCGGTTTCAGAAGCTTCAGGCAGTCGTCCAGCCCCATCTGCCCCTCGGTCAGCTCGTCCGAGCCAAACAGGTCGTCTTTCGATTCCGCTCGATGCGCCAGGGGGATGTAACAGGCCTTCCCCGGCTCGACACAGAGCGAGATGCCCACCAGATCGACAACCATCTCATTGAGGCCCGTGGTCTCGGTATCCACCGCCACGTAGCCGCGGTCGTTGATCCGGTCGATCCAGGCCTGAAGCGCCGCGGCATCGCGCACGCATTCATAGGCCTCCGGCGTGATCGGCAACTGCTCGGCAGAGGCGACCGGATTGGCGCCCTCGGGGGTCTTGTCGGAAACGGCCGGCGGCTCGACGCCCAGCTTGTCGGCCATGCGCTTGGCCAGCGTGCGGAACTCCATCTCGGCCAGGAAATCCAACAGAACCTGCGGCTCTGGCTCACGCACCTCCAGATCATCGAGGCTGAACTCAAGCTTCATCTCGCAATCCAGCTGCACCAGCTTTTTCGACAATTCGATCTGGTCGCGCTTGTCCAGCAGGGTCTGGCGGCGTTTGGGTTGCTTGATCTCCTCGGCGCGGTCCAGCAGGTCTTCGAGCGAGCCGTATTCGTTGATCAAAAGCGCGGCGGTCTTGATCCCGATGCCCGGCGCGCCCGGCACGTTGTCGACGCTGTCACCGGCCAGCGCCTGAACATCCACCACCCGCTCCGGCCCGACGCCGAACTTTTCCATCACGCCCTCGCGGTCGATGCGCTTGTTCTTCATCGGGTCGAGCATTTCGACACCGTCGCCCACCAGCTGCATCAGGTCCTTGTCAGATGACAAAATCGTCACCCGCCCCCCGGCCTCACGCGCCTGGCAGGCCAGCGTGGCGATGATGTCGTCGGCCTCAAACCCCTCGACCTCCTTGCAGGCGATGTTGAAGGCCTCGGTCGCGCGGCGGGTCAGCGGGAATTGCGGCACTAGGTCCTCGGGCGCGGGCGGGCGGTTGGCCTTGTAGAGGTCGTACATCTCGTTTCGGAAGGACTTGCCCGAGTAATCAAAGATCACCGCCACGTGGGTGGGGGCATCGGCGCCTGCGTTGTCCTCGACGAACTTCTGCAACATGTTGCAGAAGCCCGAGACCGCGCCAATGGGCAGCCCGTCGGATTTCCGCGTCAACGGCGGCAGCGCATGATAGGCGCGAAAGATGAAGGCCGATCCGTCGATCAACTGCAAGTGACATCCCTTGCCGAACTGCTCTGCCATTTTAACACTCTCCGCATTCCGGTTCCGAACGCCTGTGTGCCATGTTCCGCAGATCCATGCCAGTTGTCCTTTTGCCTGCGACGGCGCGCGCGGCCACAAGAACGCATCCGCTGCCTTTACCTTATATTAATCATTCGCTTTTACAAAAAATGTGACTTTGTTCGTGGGAGAGGGTGTTTTGCCAACTGTCTTGCCGACAGCCAGGCCGAATGATTTCGGGCGCCGCCAGTGTATCGAAATCTATGGCCATGTCCTGCGGAGGCTCGGGCTTGTTGATGCCCAGCCGGAAGAGGTCTTTGACCGCTTCAGCCGCCTTGTGCGCCTGGCTCTGCGGGTGCCTGTCGCTCTTGTGACCTTTATCGACGAACCTGAAAGGCGACAATATTTCAAAAGCCAGGTCGGGTTGTCGGGGCCCTGGGCCGTCAAGCGGCAGACCCCGCTGACGCATTCCTTCTGCCAGATCGTGAAGCGCGAAAACGCGCCGTTGGTGGTGCATTACGCGCCCGAAGACATGCGCGTATGTCACAACCTGGCCCTGCCCGACCTGGGCGTGCGTGCCTATCTTGGCGTGCCGATCCACGACTGGACCGGGGCGCCCCTGGGGGCGCTGGCCGCCATCGACACAAGGCGCAACAACTGGCAACCCGAGCATGTGAGTTTCATGGAAGGCATGGCCGCCTGCGTGAGCGATCAGATCAAGCTGCGCTATTCCGAGGCGCTGCTGAATGGTCACATCCTGGGCGCCGAAGCCCAGTCAAACCGGGCCTGACCGCCGCGCCGCTTACTTCGACCCGGGCGCGGCCTGTGCTTCCTGTCGCGATGACAGCAGCCGCGCCACCAGCACGATCACCACGCCGCCCAGCGCAAAGGCCGCCAGCAGCGCAAGAATCCAGAAGACAAGCCCGCCGAGCCCCTGCCGCACGGGATCGAGGAAGAAATAGGGATAACGCCCGTCCATCCCGCCGCGGATCAACGCATAGACGCAATAGACCGCCGGATAGCCCAGCCAAAGCGGAATATCCCGCCAACCCAGCCGCGCCTTCGGCTCAAACGCCAGCCAATGCAGCGCGAACCAAAGCGGGACAAGGGTGTGCAGGCTGTCGTCGACCACCGCCTCAAGCCCGGCGTAATGGGTCATCCCGGACAGCAGCGTGTGATAGACGATGCCCACCGCCGCGATGGCCAGCAAAAGCCCCGCGGTCACCCGGCCATCCACCGGTCGGCCAAGCGCAATCGCAAAGCCCGTCACCGCGATCAACGCATTTGTCCAGATGGTGAAAAAGCGAAGGATCCGCCACAGCGCCGCCCCAAGCGAGGTGCCGTGCTCATCCATGTTCAGCCAGAGCCGGGTGGCGATGGTCACCACCACGGCAATCGCCAGCAACGCCGCAGACATGCGGCGCGCGGACATGATCAGACTTTGCCCTCAAAATCGCGATGTACGTATTTCGCGTCGCAATAGGGACATTCGACCCAACCGGTGTCATCCGGGATCTGCAGCCAGACACGCGGATGGCCCAACGCCCCTTCTCCGCCGTCACAGGCGATGCGATAGCTGTCCACGATCTTGGTTTCCGGCGCCTGTGTAGACATGAATGAACGTCGTCCTTATGGCTGTCGTTGCTCCCGATCCCAAGGCCAAGCCGATTTCCGGTTTGAGCTCTGAAGGATTGCACTCTATCTGAGTTATGAGCCAGATACCGCATCGGGGCAAGGGAAACACATGCCGGCAACCGCCATTGAAATCAGAGCATTGCGCAAAATCTACGCCGCCCAGAAAGGGACCGGCCCCAAGGAGGCGCTGAAGGGGATCGATCTGGATATTCCCCAGGGCGCGGTCTTTGGCCTGCTCGGGCCCAATGGCGCGGGCAAGTCGACGCTGATCAACATCCTGGCGGGCCTGGTGATCAAGACCTCGGGATCGGTCAAGATCTGGGGCTTCGACCAGGATGTGAACCCGCGCCAGTCGCGCGCCGCCATCGGGGTGATGCCGCAGGAGCTGAACCTTGACCCGTTCTTTACCCCACGCGCCGCGCTTGAGGTGCAGGCCGGGCTTTACGGCGTGCCCAAGGCGCAGCGCCGCAGCGATGAGATCCTGCGGATGATCGGGCTGGAGGACAAGGCCAACGCCTATGCCCGCACGTTGTCGGGCGGCATGCGTCGGCGGCTTCTGCTGGGCAAGGCGCTGGTGCATCATCCGCAGATCCTGGTGCTGGACGAACCCACCGCCGGGGTGGACATCGAACTGCGCCAGATGCTCTGGGACAACGTCCGCAAGCTCAACCGCGAGCGCGGAACCACGATCATCCTGACCACCCACTATCTCGAAGAAGCCGAGGAGATGTGCGACGAGATCGCCATCGTCAACCACGGCGAGGTGGTGGCCCAGGACAGCACCCGCAACCTCCTGGACCGGCTGGATGCCAAGTCGATGGTGATCCACCCCGATGGCCCCGCCGACACCCTTCCCGAGGGACCGGGGCTGGAGGTCAGCCGCAAGGACGACGCCATCGTCATCACCTACAACGGCGGCCAGACCAGCGCCGAGGAAGTGCTGGACGCGGTACACGCGGCGGGCATCCGCATCCGTGACGTCAAGACCCAGGAGGCCGATCTCGAGGATGTCTTCCTGTCGCTGACCTCAAGCGCCGGCTGAGGCTGTCTCCGCCAGCGGCGTCACGAAGGCCTGGACCCTCGCGACAGCGGCCAAGGCGCGCAGCTTCCCGGTCAGGCAGTTGCGCGTGACATCACGCCCGCGACAGCGAGCGGCGGTCTACGGAGTGATGGTGATCGGGGTGCCGTTGCGGACCATTGCATAGATGTCGCGCATCTCGGAATTGGTCACCGCGATACAGCCCGCCGTCCAGTCACGCCCGCCCTTGCGGTTCTTCCACGGGCGACCGTGAATGAAGATATCGCCCCCGGGCGACACCCCGGCCTCACGCGCGCGGCGTTTGTCTTCGGCGTTCGGATAATCGATCCCGATCGAGAGATAGAAGGCACTGTTCGGGTTGCGCCGGTCGATGGTGTAATTGCCCTCGGGCGTGCGGCCGTCGCCTTGCTGGCCCTTGTGACCGTCGGGCGCGAAACCCAGGCCGACATTGTACTGCTTCAGCACCTCGGCATGGTGCAGCAGGTACATCTTGCGGTCGCCCTTGTCGACGATCACCCGCGTCACCTCGGGGCCATTGTATGTCTTGAACTTGCTGCAGGCCGTGACCGAAAGGCCCAGCATCACCAACAGGAAAACACGAAGGATTCGCACCATGAAACTGCCCCGCACGATTTTTTCGAAATGCATACCACGCGGGCCGTGACGGGCGAAGTCACATTATTCGCGCTGCGCGGCTTCCAGCCGTTTTTCGATCGCCTCCAGCCGCACCAGAACCTCGTCGCGATAGGTGTTGGTGGCGGCGGTGTCCTCTTCGCTGTGGGCGTCCTGCATCGAGTTGACGATCAGGCCGACCAGCAGGTTCACCACCGCGAAGGTCGTCACCATGATGAAGGGCACAAAGAAGGCCCAGGCATAGGGATAGACCTCCATCACCGGTCGCACGATCCCCATCGACCAGGATTCAAGCGTCATGACCTGGAACAGGGAATAGGCCGAGTTGCCCAGATCGCCGAACCACTGCGGGAAGGTCTCGCCAAACAGCTTGGTCGCCATGACCGAGGCGATGTAGAAGATCAGCGCCATCAAGAGGAAGACGCTGGCCATGCCGGGAAGCGCGGTCAGGAATCCTTCGACCACCCGGCGCAGGCGCGGTGCCACGGTCAGCAGGCGCAGCACCCGCAGGATGCGCAGCGCCCGCAGCACCGAAAGCCCCTGGGCCGCCGGGATCAGCGAAATCGCGACGATCACGAAATCAAAGATGTTCCACGGGCGGCGGACAAATCCGAAGCCCTGGGCAAACATCTTCAGCCCAAGCTCGGCCACGAAGATCGCAAGGCACAGCTTGTCCAGCAGAACGATCAGCCCGCCGAAACTGGCCATCACACTGTCCGAGGTTTCCAGCCCGAGGATGACCGCATTGAACAGGATCACCCCGATGATCGTGTTCCGCACCAAGGTCTGTTCCAGCCACGCTGCCAGTTTCGCCCGCATTGTCCCGCCTCCGAAATGCCAGGCTCACATATGAGGCCGGGAAAAACATGCTGCAAGTTCGATATGGCTCGACCAGCGGAATTGATCCACCACCTGCAGCCAGTCGAGGTGAAAACCGGCAGCGACAAGCGTGGCGGCATCGCGCGCGAAAGTGACCGGGTTGCAGGAGACAAAGCCGATCCGCGGCACGACGCTTTGCGCGACCTGCGCAACCTGCGCCTCGGCCCCGGCGCGCGGCGGGTCGATCACCAGTGCGTCGAAACGGTTGAGCTCATCGGGCAGAAGCGGGTTGCGAAACAGGTCGCGCGTCTCGGTGGTGACCTTTTTCAGCCCCTCGGCCTGGCGCCAACCCGCATCGAGCGCCGCCATCATCTCGCCGGACCCTTCGACCGCATGCACCTCGGCGCCGCGCGCCAGCGGCAGGGCAAAGGTGCCGCAGCCGGCAAAGAGATCGGCGATCCGCTCGGCGCCCGCGGTGGCCTCCTGCATGGCGGCGGTCAGGACCTGCTGGCCATGCTGGGTTGCTTGCAGGAAAGCCCCCGGCGGCGGCACCACGCGGATGCCGTCGAAACGCTGGCCCGGCGGGCTCTGCATGGCAAGGGGTTCATCCTCCCAGACCAGCCGCGCCAGCCCGAATTGCCCGGCGAGGCCCGCCAGGGCCGCTTCCAACGGCCGATCCAGCGGCTTGCCGCCGGTGACAAGGACGTCCGGCCCGTCATCAGAGAGCGTCACCTGCACCGACATCTCGGCCTTGCGGGACCCGCCCTGAAGTGCCAGCGCCTCGGCCAGGGGACGCGTGGCCAGAAGGTCGGGGTGCAACAGGCGACAGCCGGGAATCTCGACGATCACCCCGGAAGCGCGACCGTGAAAACCCGCCATCGCGCCCTTTTTCGTACGCCGCACCGAGAATGTCGCGCGGCGGCGGCTGGCTTCGGGCGAGGTGGCAATGGGGCGCATTACCGTATCGAGCCCCTGGGCCTTGAGTGCGCGTTGCACGACCTCTTGTTTCCAGGTGGCCACAAAGGCGTCCGAGGCATGCATGAGCTGGCAGCCGCCGCAGGATTTGAAGTGCCGACAGGCGGGCGCGACGCGATCCTCCGAAGGGGTGACGATCTTGATGTCGCGCAGCCGGTCGCCCTCGGGCTGGCCGGTGACGGTCTCGCCTGGCAGGGTCAGCGGGGCGTAAAGCGGGCCATCGGCAATGCCGTCGCCGTGATGACCGAGGCGGTGGATCAGGTATTCCATGCCGCCAGATACCCCTGTCCGCGCGCTTGATAAAGCCCGTTCACGTCTTGCGCGGGTCTGATCCGTCAACGGATCAGGACCGATCCATCAATGGATCGGCCCCCCCGGCCGGTCGACGCCCATGATCCGTCTCATTCCGCCGCTTCGACGATGTTGAGAAAGCCCCCCGACTGGCGATCCCAGTAACGCGCGTAAAGCCCGCCCTGTTTCAGCAGCGCCTCATGGGTGCCCTGCTCGACGATCCGGCCTGCGTCCATCACCACGATCCGGTCCATCCTTGCGATCGTTGACAGACGGTGCGCGATGGCCACCACGGTCTTGCCCTCCATCACCCGCTCCAGCGCCGACTGGATCGCCGCTTCGACCTCGCTGTCGAGCGCGCTTGTCGCCTCGTCCATCACCAGGATCGGCGCGTCTTTCAGGATCGCCCGGGCCAACGCAATCCGCTGCCGCTGCCCGCCCGAAAGTTTGACCCCGCGCTCGCCCAGCTGCGCGTCATATCCCGTCCGCCCCTCGTGATCATGCAGGCCCAGGATGAAGTCATGCGCCTCGGCCCGGCGCGCGGCTTCGATGATCTCTTCCTCCGTGGCATCGGGCCGGCCATAGGCGATATTGTCCCGCGCCGAGCGGTTGAACATGGCGGTTTCCTGCGTGACCATGCCGATCTGGCGACGCAGGCTTTCCTGCGTCACCCCGGCAATGTCCTGGCCGTCGATAAGGATTTCGCCGGATTCGGTGTCATAAAGCCGCATCAGAAGCGCCACCAATGTCGACTTGCCCGCGCCCGAAGCGCCGACGATGGCCAGCTTTTCGCCGGGGGCCACGTCAAGCTCGATCTTGTCGACCCCGCCGGTTTTCTGACCGTAGGCAAAGTTGACATTGTGGAAATGTACCCGCCCCTGGTCGACCTTCAGGGTCCCGGCATTGGCCGCATCAACCAGCGCATGGCCCGGCGACAGGGTCCGCATACCGTCCTCGACCTCGCCCAGGTTGGCGTAGAGCGACATCAGCGTGAAGGACACCCAGCCGGTCATCTGCGCCAGCCGCAGCGACACCGCACCGGTCGCGGCAATATCCCCCGCCGTCACCATGCCGCGCGACCAGTACCAGAGCGCACCACCCACCAGCAGCACCGGCAGCACCCCGGCCAGGGCCATCAGCCAGAAACGGAACTGCACCGACATGTAGCCGAAATGCAGTTGCCGCTCGCGGAAGCGGTCCATCGCGTTCAGTGCCGCACGGTCTTCATGATCGGCATGGGCAAACAACTTGACCGTCTTGATGTTGGTCACCGTATCCACCACCTGGCCGGTCACCATCGCCCGCGCCGCCGCGCGCGCCTTGGACCGCTTGCGGATGCGCGGCATGAAGAAGCGGATCATGAAAAGATAACCCACGATCCAGACCAGAAGCCCCGCCGCGATCCGCCCGTCCACCGTGCCCAGAAGCAGGATCGAGCCCACAACCGAGGCCAGCGCGAACAAGACCGTATGCACGGTTTCCACCACCACATCGGTGATCGCCCGCGCGGTCTGCATCTCTTTCTGGGCGATGCGGCCGGCAAAGTCGTTGTCAAAGAAGTTCACGTCCTGGCCCATCGTGTGGCGATGCAACCGCGACAGCACGAGGCTGAGCATGTTGGGCTGAAGCACCACCGATTGCATGTAGGCCGAGGCCATCAGGACCAGCGGGCGCAGCAACAGAAAGAACAGCCCCACCCCGACCAGAAGCCAGAGGTGCTGGGAAAAGATCTGATCGGGCGAGCCTTCCAGCGCCGCATCCACCACCAGCCCCAGCGTCATTGCCGCCAGGACTTCGAGGATGCCTGCAATCACCGAGGCCGCCCCCGCCAGGCCCACTGCCGGGAAGCTGCCGGTCAACGCCCAGCGGAAAAAGCCGCCCAGCCGCTGCGGCGGCGGTACATCTGTCTTTGCAAATGGGTCGATCCACTTGGATGGGGTCATTCCGCTGCCTCCGCTTCGTCTTTTTCTGTCGTGTTGTCGTCTGTCATCAGGAACCCGCCCGACTGGCGCCCCCAGAACCCGGCATACAGGCCGCCCTGCGCCAACAGGTCATCGTGGCCCCCCTCTTCGACAATCCGCCCGTCATCGATGACGAGGATGCGGTCAAGCTGGGCTATGGTGGACAGCCGGTGCGCGATGGCAATCACGGTCTTGCCCTCCATCATGCCGTATAGCGTGCGCTGAATGGCGGCCTCTACTTCGCTGTCGAGCGCGCTTGTCGCTTCGTCCAGCAGAAGGATCGGCGCGTTTTTCAGCATCACCCGCGCCAGGGTGATCCGCTGCCGCTGACCGCCCGAAAGCTTCACGCCGCGTTCGCCAACCTGGGCATCGTACCCGCGGCGGCCTTCCTGGTCTTCAAGCTCAAGGATGAACTCATGCGCCTCGGCCCGCCGGGCGGCGGTGATCATCTCGTCCTCGCTGGCATCGGGGCGGCCATAAAGCAGGTTGTCGCGGATCGAGCGGTGCAGCAACGAACTGTCCTGTTGCACCATGCCAATCTGTTGCCGCAGGCTGTCCTGTCGGACCTGCGCGATATCCTGCCCGTCGATCACGATGCGCCCGCTCTCGGCATCGTAGAACCGCAGCAGCAACTTCACCAACGTCGACTTGCCCGCACCAGAGCGCCCGACCAACCCGATCTTTTCCCCCGGCTCAATGGTCAGCGACACCCGGTCCAGCCCACCACGGCCCCGCCCGTAATGATGCGACAGGTCTTCGATCTCGATCCGGCCTTCGGTCAATACCAGGGGCCCCGCCCCGGGCGGATCGCGCAGGGTGATGGGCTGGGCGATGGTCTCCATCCCTTCGGCCACGACGCCCAGCTCGCGAAAGAACGAGGTCAGCGCCCACATGATCCAACCGGTCATGGCGTTCAACCGCAGGGCCAGCGCGGTCGCCGCGGCGACAATGCCGACACTGGCCTGGCCCTGCATCCACAGAAACAGCCCCGTGCCGACGACGCTGACAATCAAAAGACCGTTCAGCAGGGTCAGGGCGATGTCCATGATGGTGAACAGCCGCATTTCATATTGAAACGTGCGGCGCGAACCTTCGATCGCCTCACGCGCAAATTCGATTTCGCGGTCGTGGTGGGCGAACATCTTGACCGAGTGGATGTTGGTATAGGCATCCACCACCCGCCCTGTCACCACGCTGCGCGCATCACTGGCGGCCTTGGACGCCGGTCCGACGCGCTTGACCGTCCAACGGATCAGCACTCCGTAAAGCCCCAGCCAGATCAGCAGCGGCACCGACAACCGCCAATCCGCCTGCCCCAAAAGGACAAAGGCGCCGACCGCATAGGCCAGGGAAAAGGTAATGGCGTCAAACACCTGAAACACCGCTTCACCGGCCGCGGGCGGGGTCTGCATCATGCGGTTGGCGATCCGCCCGGCAAAGTCGTTTTCGAACCAGCCAACGGACTGGCGCAGGACATGGCGATGCGCGCGGTAGCGGATCAGCGCCGTGAAATTCGGCAGGATCGCATTGTTCAGCACCGCCACGTCCACCGCCTGAAGAATCGGGCGCAGGACCAGGAGGAAAACCGCCAGCGCGATCAGCCAGATGCCGTAGTCGTTCCAGACCTGCTCGGGTGTGCCGGACAGGATGTCGACCACCCAGCCCATGACCCAGATCAGGCCGATTTCGACCCCCGCCACCACCACCGAAAGCAGCGCGGCCAACGCGAAGATGCGTTTGAAGGGTTGGGAATAATTCCACAGGAACGCCCAGAGAGTCTGGGGCGGGGTATCAGAGGTCTCGTAGTCGCAATAAGGGTCAACGAGGGTTTCAAAGAACTTGAACATGGAATCGCTCCTGCGAGCAAAATGGGCAACTTGGGGGATCATGGGCAGCGGCCCACGCGTCAGAGAACGTGGCTCAGCCGAAGCGAACGTCGTTCTCTGGCACCATGCTGCACTCTCCTGTTCAGACGCGCCTTCTTTACAGCGATTGCAACACTTTGTCACCCCCGGCCCGCGCACATAAGCTGTTCACTGCCCGGCGCGTGACCGGTCAGTGGAACAGCAGCCCCGCATAGCTGCCCAGCGCGACGGCCATCACCCGGTTGAACACCGTCCAGGCCAGCGGCGATTGCAGCAGGTAGGACAGCAGCGATCCCGCCGAGGTCCAGAACAGGCAGACAAAGAGGTTGATGCCCGAAAACGTCCCGCCCAGCCGCAGCGCCTCGCCCCAGGGGGACAGCCCGCCGGGATAGGCCGAGGCCGCCGCCAGCGCCACGGCCCAGACCTTTGGGTTGACCCATTGGAACAGCACCGCCTCGCCCAGGGACATCGGGCTTTGCGTGGATTGCGCGTCACGCGGTGTCGCGGTCCACAGCTGCCAGGCCATGAAGAGGATCCAGCACGCCGCGGCCAAGCGCAGCCCCGTCTCCAGCCCCGGCGCCGCAGCCAGAAGCGCGCCCAGCCCGAGACCCGTCAACCCGGCGGTGATGCCGACGCCCAGAACCACCCCGCCAAGGTGCGGCAGAGTGGGGCGAAACCCGAAGCGGGCCCCGGATGTGGTCAGCAGGATCACGTTCGGTCCCGGCGAGAACAGGCCGAAGAAGACAAAGCCGATGAGCGGGTCAATCATCGGTCAGAAGATCATCCCGCCCGAGGGTAAAGCCCGAGGCAATCCATAGCATTTCCAGCGCGCGCAGCTTGTCACCCAGCGCCTGGCCCTCGTAGCGCGGCATCAGGTCGGCGGCCTTGATCGGGAAAACCGCATTGGCGCCGTCCTCCATCGCGGCAAATGCCTTGCGATCCACATGTTCCTGCAACATCGCCGCCCGCAGAACCAGCAGCTTCTCGGACAACTCGGCCCCAAAGCGATAACCGATCTCATGCGGCGGGGTGGCCGATCCCACTTCCGCGCGAAAAAACGCCAGCTCTCGGGTCTGCGCCTTGCTCAGCCGAAGCCGCTTCGCCACGTCTTCGCCGCCCAGCGCGGCCAGCCGCAGGATCGGGTCCGCCTTGATGCCGGTTTCGTCCTCGACATAGACCAGCGGTCCAATGGACCGGGAATCGGCCCCGGGCAAAAGACGCAGAAGCACGCCGCATTTCTCCATCGCCGCCAGCGCACGGGCGGGATCGGGAGCAGACAGAAGCTTGATCATCTCGGCACCGACGCGTTCACGCGACAGCGTGTCCAACCCGTCGAGCGTGTCAGCAATCGCGGCCAGCGCCTCGCGGTCGAAACCGCCCTTGTCGCGGCCATACCAGGCGTTGAAGCGGAAAAAGCGCAGGGTGCGCAGGTAATCTTCGCGGATGCGCGCACCGGCGTCGTCGATAAACCGGATCTTGCGCGCATTCAGGTCCGCCAACCCGCCCACCGGGTCAACCACATCGCCCGCGGGGGTGGCATAAAGCGCGTTCATGGTGAAATCGCGGCGGCGGGCGTCCTCTTCGATACTGTCGGCAAAGGCCACGACGGCGCGGCGGCCGTCGGTCTCTATATCCTTGCGAAAGGTGGTAACCTCATGCGCAACACCCTTGGCGACGACCGTCACGGTGCCATGATCGATGCCCGTCGGCACCGCATGAAACCCGGCCGCCCGGGCCAGCTCCATCACCTTTTCCGGGCGGGCGTCGGTGCTGATGTCGATGTCCGACACCGGCGCGTCCAACAGTGCATTGCGCACGCAGCCGCCCACGAAATAGGCGGCAAACCCGGCCCCGGTCAACGCGGCACAAACGGATTGCGAGGCCGGATCGGTCAACCAGTCGCCCGTCACCTTCATGCCGCCATCCTTTCTGCCAATCCCCGCAGGATCCGCGCCGTCGCGCCCCAGATGTAATAGGGACCCCAAGGCACAGTATAATAGTGACGGCGGTGTCCACGCCAGCGGCGCGATTGCACCGAGAAATTCCCCGGATTGGTGACATGCGCCAGAGGCACGGTAAAGACCTCGGCCACCTCGCCCGGTTCGGGACGCGGCGTGAAATCGCCGGTCACCCGCGCCAGAACCGGCGTGACAAGAAAGCTGGTCACGGTTTCATGGCTGGGCAAGGTGCCCAGAACCTCGACCTGCGCGCGGTCAAGCCCGACTTCTTCGTGCGCCTCGCGCAGGGCGGCATCGATCACATCGGTGTCGTCCTCGTCCTGTTTGCCACCGGGAAAGGCGATCTGACCCGGATGATGCTTCAACGCCGAGGACCGCTTGGTCAGGATCACATGCGGCACGCCATCCTGCATCACGAAGGCCACCAGCACCCCGGCGGGCCGCAATTTGCGCCCCTCCGGCAGTTTGAAATCGGGGTTCAGATCGAAATCCGAAGACGCCGCGCCGTTAGTGTCCAGCGCAGCGATTACCCGGGCAAGCGGATCATCACTTGCCATCTGCCTCGAACCCCACGCTGGAGGGCTCCAGCTCGTAATGGGCGCCGCAGAACTGGCAATCGGCGGTGACAAGCCCATCGTCCGTGGTCATCTTCTCGATGTCCTTGGCCGAATAGATCGACAGACTTTGACGCACGCGATCTTCGGAACAGGTACAGCCGAACTGCACCGGCTGGGTCTCAAAGACCCGCGGTTGTTCCTCGTGAAACAGGCGCACCAGCAGGTCGGTGGGCGGCACCGAGGGGCCGATCAGCTCCAATTGCTCCACCGACGACAGCAGGATGTTCGCCCGGTTCCAGTTTTCAGCCTCGTCTGCATCGCTCAGCAGGTCTTCGTTGGTCAGCAAGCCACCCTCGCCCGAGCCACCTTCGCCGCTGGCAAAAGGCGAGGCCTTGGGCATGTGCTGGATCATGATGCCGCCGGCGCGCCAATGCTCGCCCTTGCCGGGCTCGATCGATTTGCCGAAGCTCAGCGAAAACCGCGTCGGAAGCTGTTCCGACTGGGCAAAATAGGCCTCGGCACAGGCACGCAGCGAACCGCCAGTCAGCGGGGTGATGCCCTTGTACGGCTGCATCCCCTGGCCCTGGTCGATCAGGATCGCGAAATAGCCTTTGCCCACCTGGTCAAAGGGGTTCGCGCCGGTCAGGCGGTCTGGGTCGAAACTGGCATAGGCGCGGATGCGCGCAGGCTCTCCCTCTTCGGTCGGGCCATAGTAATCGGTGGCGATCATGCGCACCGGCCCGTTGGACTGCACCTGCAACGACAGCTTCCAGCGCAGCTTGACGGTCTGGCCGATCAGCGCGGTCAAAAGCGCCATTTCCGCCACAAGCGCCTCGACCTGTGGCGGGTAGTCATGTTGTTTGAGGATACCACCCAATACACCGTCCAGCCGCGCCACGCGGCCACGGATGTCGGAAGCATCAAGTTGAAACGGCAGGACGGTATCGTCCCAGGCGATGGAGTTCACGGATGTCATGGGATTTCCCTATTGCCCGGTCTTGGCATATCGCCCCTATATAGGCCCAACAAGCCAAGAACCAAGAGGCCGCGCATGATCCCCCGCGTCGGAACACCGCCAAAGACCGGATTGACCCATCGGTTGCGCCCGGGCGCCTATGCGATCCTGCCGCTTGGCGACAGGCTCCTGCTCACCCGCCAGGCCATTTCCGACGAGCCGCTGCAACTGCCGGGCGGCGGCATCGATCCCGGCGAATCCCCGATCCAGGCGCTGCACCGCGAAGTGTTCGAGGAAACCGGCTGGCGCATTGCCGCGCCCCTGCGGATCGGCGCGGCGCGGCGCTTTGTCTACATGCCGGAATATGGCTTCCACGCCGAAAAGCTCTGCACCATCTACCTCGCCCGCCCGGTCCGACCGCACGGCCCGCCGAGAGAGCCGGGCCACGAAGTCACCCTTGTTGCCGCCGTGGACGCGCCCGACCTGCTGGACAACCCGGTGGACCGGCGCATGGTCCGCCAAGCGATGGACCTCGGCCTGGTCAGGTAAACTCCAGCAGGGCGGCGGATATGTCGTCGGGAAATTCCTCCTGCCCCGAGGCTTCAGACAGGTGCCAGACCATGGATTCAAGGAACTCCCGCCCGCCGAGGTGCCGCAACGTGTCCACCAGCTGCTTCAGCCCATCATCGTCGATGAACCCACCGCCGGCTTTCGGGCATTCCGTGATCCCGTCGGAATAAAGCAGCAGCCGGTCACCCGGATCCAGAACGGTTTCGAACTGCTCGAACGAGGCGCCGTCAAACAGCCCGACCGGCAGGCCGCCCTTGCCGATCAGCTCGATCCCCCCATCGCGCCGCTGCACCAACGGAAAGGGATGCCCGGCCTGCGCCATGCGCACCCGGCCACTGGCCAGGTCGACATCGGCCAGCACCATTGTGAAGTAATGCTCGGTCTCCATCTCTTCGAGCACCAGCGTGTTGAGCCGGGCCACGACCTCGGCCGGAGGCAGCATGATGTAATGCCCCTCGCCGGTTTCGCGCAGCGCGACGTTCTGATCCGGCGTGGTGGTCGACAGGTATCCCGCCAACCGCGCGGTCATCAAAGCGGAGCTGATCCCGTGGCCCGAAACGTCGATGGCATAGACCCCCAGCCGGGTCTTGCCGACCGGAAAAAACCCGACCAGGTCGCCCCCCACGTGGCCCGAAGGCCGCAAAAGCAGCGACAGATCGGCATTTTCAAATCGGCGAAACCGTTCGCGGACCAGCGATTGCTGCAGTTTCTTGGCCTCGATCAGATCGTTGTCGAGCGCGTCATAAAGCCCCTGCAACTCGTTCAGGGTTTTCGAGATCACCCGATTCTGCTCGCTCAGCTGCCGTTGCATCCGGATAATCCGCTCACCAGCGGTGATCCGGGCGCGCAACTCGTCGGCATGCACCGGCTTGGACAGGAAATCATCTGCCCCGTTGTCCAACCCGCGGGCCACGGCGCCCTTTTCGTTCTTGGATGTCAGCAGGATGAAATAGCCATAGGAATCCCGCTCCATCTCTCTGAATTTCTTGCAAAATTCCAGCCCGTCCATACCCGGCATCATCCAATCGCTGAGCACCAGATCCGGCGGGTCGGTTTCACAAAGCCTGAGCGCGTCCTGCCCGCTTTCGGCCTCGGCCACGACATAGCCCTGCTTGCGCAGGGAGGCCGACAGGATCCTGCGCTGCAACCTGCTGTCATCCACGATCAGGACGCGCAGCTGCTCCGCCCCCCCGATCCTGTCCGGCAGTTCCGTGTTCTGTGCTGCCAAATCCATTGCGTACTTGCCCGTTCTGATTCTTCGCTTTCTCCGGTATCGGCTGCCGGTCTTAATTGCTGATGAAGATCGCATTTTGTGTGAAATTGAATCTATTCCGGAAACCATTTCTTGATCTTTGCCCGCTATGCAGGAAGGGAAATCAACGGAAAGGCGGTCACATGATCGACTGGGCGCGCGTGACGGAGCTGCGCGAAGAAATCGGAGATGAGGATTTTTCCGAGGTTGTGGAGCTCTTCCTGGAAGAGGTCGATGCGGTCATCGCCACTCTGGCCCCGGGCATGGCGGACCTGGAGGCGCAATTGCACTTTCTCAAGGGCAGTGCGCTGAACCTGGGGTTTGATGCGTTTTCGACGCTTTGCCAGGACGGGGAATCCGCCGCCGCATCGGGTGGCGGCGCGGGCGTGGACATCCCGCGCATCCTGACGGTCTATGCGGCCTCTCGGGCGGAATTCTCGGCCGGGCTGAACACCCGGCTAGCCGGCTAGAAAGACCTGAACATCGGCCACGTTGGTGCCGGTTGCCGCGGTGATCAAAAGCGCTTCGGCCCGACGCAACGCCTCATAGCTGTCGTTGTTTTCCAGCAGGGTCCGCGCGTCCGGCCCCAGGGTCACAGCCGTGCCGGCATCAACGATGCCGCCCGCCGCATCCGTCGGGCCATCACGTCCGTCCGTCCCGGCCGACATGAACAGCCAATTGTCGGGAAGATCATGATCTGCCGCGCCCAGTGCCACCCTGAGCGCCAATTCCTGGTTGCGCCCGCCACGCCCGTCGCCACGAAGCGTGACCGTGGTCTCGCCGCCAAAAATCAACGCGACCGGCCGGTCCTTTGGCGCCTTTGCCGCTTCGGCCAATACAAAGAATGCCGCATCTTCGACGTCACCGACCAGCGCGTCCGACACGATCCGCGCCTCGACATCCCCCGCCGCAGCCAACATCGCCTCAAGGCTTTTGCGGTTGGACCCGATCAAGTGGTTGGCGCAGGCCGGCGTCTCGGGCACCGGCGCCGACTGCGACAGGTGCGCCTTCACACTGTCCGGGCAGGGATCCCAGGCCCCTGCGTCCTTCAGCACCCGGGCCGCTTCATCACGGGTGCCGATCGGCCCGACAGTCGGACCCGACGCGATGGCCCGCAGGTCGTCGCCAATCACGTCGGACAACAGATAGGCGGTGACCGGCGCGGGCGCAGCGCAACGCAGCAACCCGCCGCCTTTCAGGTCGGACAATTGCTGCCGCACGAGGTTCATCTGCACGATGTCCAGCCCAGCCCCCAGAAGCAGCTTGCTGACCTCCGCCTTGTCGTCCAGCGACACCCCGGAAACCGGCGCAGGCACCAGCGCCGAGCCGCCACCCGACACCAGGACAACCACCGCATCATCAGGTCCAAGCCCCTGCAAACGCGACATGATTTCCTGACCAGCGCGCAAGCCCGCCGCGTCCGGCACGGGATGCGCCGCGCGCATGACCTCGGCCCCTGGCACCTCCATCCCGTTTTCATAATGGGTCACCGCCAGTGCCTCATATTCGCGGGTCACATGGGCCAGCGCCTCTTTCAGCATCGCCGGGGCAGCCTTGCCAATGGCGATCAGGTGCAGCTTGCCCGCAGGATCAGGCATCGGATGATCCGCAAGCGCCCGTCGCAGGGCAATCGCAGGGTCCGCGGCCTCGACAGCGGCCTCGAACAGAGCATGGGCAGTGCGGGCATGGGTCTGGGTCATGGGGCAATCTCACAGCGGCTGATAACCCTGCCTGCCTTCCATTGCTGGTCAATGTCAATCTCAAGCCCCGCGAGGCCGGCCTCCGGCAGCGGTTTTACCAGCCGCAGGGTCAACCCCGCGGGGCCCGTCGCCACCACCTGGGCATGATCGAAGCCGAAAAACCGCTGCACCCGGGGATAAAGCGCCTTGTAGAGCGCCTCTTTGGCGGAAAACACGGCGGTGCAGAGCGCGGCATCAGGGTCCGGGCCGAGACAGACGCTGTCCGCATCGGTCAGCACCGAATGGCGAATGGCCCGCGCCGCGCGATCATCTGCCAGCGCCTCGATATCCAGCCCGAGATCGGCGCCATCAACGCCAACCCAGGCCCCGATTGTTCCGTGGGAATGCGACAACGATCCCCGTACACCGACGGGCCAGAGCGGCTCCCCCCGCGCGCCGCGCCCGATCACGTGATTGACCTGGCCAATCCGCGCAAGAGCCTGGGCGGCCAGCATCCGACCGGCCAGGAACTCGGCCCGCCGCTTGGGCACCGCGCGGGACAGGAACGCGGGCATCGCCATCCCGGCGGCGGCAAAATCGGTATCGCGATAGGCGGAAACATCGTAGCGCGCCATCAGGAAACAGCGGCCGGCCCCCTGTTCACTCAGGTCGGCCGGCGCCAGGAAGGCCACACCCCGGGTCAAGGTTTACCCGGCAAAAGTGCCGAAATGCCCGCCCTGGAAGATCAATGGATCACCTTCGCGGTAACGCAGTTGGTGAACCCGGCCAATGATGATCTTGTGATCCCCGGCATCGACAGTCTGTTCCAGCGTGCATTCGAAGGTCGCCAACGCATCGCGCAACAGCGGCACGCCGTGTTCGCCGATATAGGAATTGTCGTCGGTGAAGGCTCCGCCATCCTTGGCAAAGGTCATCGCGTCATTGTACTGGCCCGAATGCAGGACGTTCAGCGCATAGTGTTTTGCGCCACAGAACAAATCGTAGCGCAAGGATTTTTCCGCCAGGCACCACAGCACCAACGGCGGATCGAGCGAGACCGAAGTGAAGGAATTTGCCGTCATCCCGGTGGGGCCGTCCTTGGCCAGCGTCGTCACAACGGTCACCCCGGTCGCGAATTGCCCCAGCGCGCTACGATAAAGCCGCAGGTGCTGGGCATCGGGCCGGAACGGGACAGGTGTCATCATGATGTCGGTCCAACGGGGGATAATCTTGGGCACATTGCAGTCACTGCGCGCGGGGTAAAGCGCAAACCGCCCCCCGGGGTCAAGCCCGGCAGGATCCGCACAGCACCGGTTGTTGCGCAGGTGCGCGCCCTGACCGGGCAAAACCCGGGCATGACAAGGGGCAGAGAATCCCCGGCCCTAATCAATTCCCCGGCCTTCCACGCAATATCCGTAGACCGTGGTCAACAGGGAAATGCCGATCATCGTGGCAAACCAGTTCACCACCATCGTGTAGACCAGGCTGATGATTGAATTCGGATCACCGCTTACCAGTGTCGGGATCTGCAGGATGAGCGAGGCCAGGATCATCAGGCCCGCAAGCCCGAACAAGGTGCCGGAAACGCCACTGGTCAATTGCCAGGCCTCCTTGAAGCTCATGTCCTTGCCAACCGCGATGGCCGGCAGGATCGGCGACAGGCGAAAGAACACATAGGCCCCGACACCCACCGCAAGCGCCAGCATCAGCACCGGGCCGACAAAAGCGCCCAGCATGATCACCGGGATCAGCACCACGCCCACTGCAAGCCCCAGCAGGATCGACCGCCAGAGATACCCCATGACCGACCCGCCCGGCCATTGCGGGATCCAGCCCTGCGGCACCTCGTTCAACAGCACATAGCGATGCCAGGCCACGGCGATCCACAGACTGGCACAGAGCGCGGCAATCCCGAGGATCAGGATGATGAAACTCTCGCCCCCGGTATAAAGCGGATAGAGGTTGCCATCCGGTCCGCGCACGGTTTCCCCCGATGCCGCCGCATAGCCATAGACCTGCGACGCCACCTGAACCGCGTAAAGCACCAGCGACACCCGCAGCGCCACGTCCAGGTTGTTGAGGACCAATCGCACCGAGTGGGCGAACATCGACCAGGCTTGCATGTAAATCTCCGATACCAAGTTGCGCGCATGGTGCGTTTTCGGCCAGCCAAGGTCAACGCCGCCGCCTTGCCCCGGCACGCAAAACCCGGTATCGCGCGAACGTCATACGAAAAAGGAAAACGCCCCATGTCCGCGCCCAAGAAAGTCGTCCTGGCCTATTCCGGCGGCCTCGACACCTCGATCATCCTGAAATGGCTTGAAACGGAATACGGCTGCGAGGTCGTGACCTTCACCGCCGATCTCGGTCAGGGCGAAGAGCTGGAACCGGCGCGCAAGAAGGCCGAGATGATGGGCGTGAAGGAGATCCATATCGAAGATCTCCGCGAGGAATTCGTGCGCGATTTCGTCTTCCCGATGTTCCGCGCCAATGCCGTCTACGAAGGGCTCTACCTGCTGGGCACCTCCATCGCCCGCCCGCTGATTTCAAAGCGGCTGGTCGAGATCGCCGAAGCAACCGGCGCCGATGCGGTCGCCCACGGCGCCACCGGCAAGGGCAACGACCAGGTGCGCTTCGAACTGGCCTGCTATGCGTTGAACCCCGACATCAAGGTGATCGCGCCCTGGCGGGAATGGGATCTGACGTCGCGCACCCGACTGCTGGAGTTTGCCGAGCAGCACCAGATCCAGATCGCCAAGGACAAGCGCGGCGAAGCGCCATTCTCGGTCGATGCCAACCTGCTGCACACCTCGTCCGAGGGCAAAGTGCTGGAAGACCCCGCCGAAATGGCCCCCGACTACGTCTATCAGCGCACCGACGATCCCGTCGCCGGCCCGGACGAACCCGAATACATCGAAATCACCTTCGAGGCGGGTGACGCGGTGGCGCTCAACGGCGTGGCGAAAAGCCCCGCAACGATCCTGACCGAATTGAACGAACATGGCCGCCGCCACGGCATCGGCCGGTTGGATTTCGTGGAAAACCGTTTCGTCGGCATGAAGTCCCGTGGCATCTATGAAACCCCCGGTGGCACCATCCTGCTGGAGGCGCACCGCGGCATCGAGCAGATCACCCTGGACAGCGGCGCCGGCCACCTGAAGGATTCGATCATGCCGCGCTATGCGGAATTGATCTACAACGGCTTCTGGTTCTCGCCCGAGCGCGAGATGCTGCAAGCGCTGATAGACAAGAGCCAGGAACATGTGACCGGCACGGTGAAACTGATGCTGTTCAAGGGCATGGCGCGCACGGTCGCCCGCTGGTCCGATCACTCGCTGTATTCCGAGGCACATGTGACCTTCGAAGAAGACGCCGGTGCTTACGATCAGAAAGACGCGGCGGGCTTCATCCAGCTCAACGCACTGCGGCTGAAGCTTCTGGCGGCGCGCAATCGCCGGCTCAAGGGCTAAACCCAAAAAGGGGCCGCCGACATGACATCGGCGGCCCCGAAACTGGCCACGACACACTGGTCAAAACGCACACCCGCAATCGGGCGTCACGCATCGAAACTGACATGCCGGTAACTACGTAGCCCGCCGCTGCAAAGTTTCACCTTTCTCACACTATTTTCCACATCGGGTAAACTTGGCTCACCTCTGTGTGACAGCTGGCCGAAGTCTCTTGCCCGGAACGCGACTTTCGCTGAACCTTTCGGGCAGGAGGACCTGTCCATGACCCGGCTTTCAAATCTCAAACCGATCCTGCTGGCGGTGCTGATCGTTGTGGGCTTCTGCACCCAAACCCACCGCGCCAATGCTGCCGGAACCGAGGTGCTGACCGTGGCAGGAGGCTGTTTCTGGTGTGTCGAGGCGGATTTCGAAAAGGTCCGCGGCGTGCATGACGTGGTCAGCGGCTATACCGGCGGCACCCTGGCCAACCCCACCTACAAACAGGTCACCCGCGGCGGCACCGGCCATTACGAGGCCGTGCAGATCATGTTCGACCCCGATGTGGTGGATCGCGCGCGGCTTCTTGATCTCTTCCTGCGCTCGGTTGATCCGACCGATGCAGGCGGGCAGTTCTGTGACCGGGGCAACAGCTATCGCACTGCGATTTTCGTCACTGGCGCACAGGAGAAATCGCTGGCCCAACAGGCCAGGTCCAGGGCCCAGGCCGAATTGGGCCAAAAGATCGTGACCCCGATCCTGAATGCCGGGGCCTTCTACCGGGCCGAGGATTTCCACCAAGGATACTACAAGTCCGGTGCCCGCACCGTGACCCGATTTGGCGTAATCACCCGTGCCAAGGCCTACAAACGCTATCGCGAGGCCTGTGGCAGGGATCAGCGCGTGCGCCAGCTTTGGGGCGCCAAGGCGCCTTTTGCCGGCGGCTGATCAGCCGTCGAATCCGTCAAGGTCCTTCAAATCCGGGATTACATCCGCCGTCCCCTGGCGCGTCACCATCAACGCCCCGGCGCGTTGTGCGCGCGCGATCGCCTGCGCCATCGGCATGCCACGGTCAAGCCCGGCCGCAAGATAGCCGGTAAAGGTATCCCCCGCCCCGGTGGTATCGACGACCTCGACCGGGATCCCCGGGTAATGCTGCTGCGTGCCACCGGCGTTGTCGTAATGACGGCATCCGTCACCACCCAGGGTGACCACCACATCCGCCACATCAAGGGCGTCGATCCCGGTCTTCAGTGCTTCGCTCAACTGCTCCGCCTCGACCTCGTTCAGCACCAGAAGGTCGATGCGATCCAGGATCGCCTCCACCGCCTCGGCGGAAAAGGGCGCGGCGGCATAAAGCACCCGCATCCCCTTTTGCCGCGCCAGCCCGGCAGCCAGGCTCTGGCGGTTGGTTTCGTTCTGGATCATCAGGGTATCCCCCGGACGACCATCGGCCAGTGCCGCCGTGACCTGCCCCTGCCCCAACGCATGATTGGCGCCGGGATACAACACGATCTGGTTCTCACCGTCCGCATCGACATAGATGATCGCATGGCCGGTGGCGGTATCCACCTCGGCCACCTGCCGGGTATCAACGCCGTATTCCAAAAGCCGCTCGACCGCCCAGCGGCCATCGGCCCCGACCGCACCGATATGCGCAACATGGCCACCGGCCCGCGCCGCCGCCACCGACATGTTGGCCCCCTTGCCGCCCAACCCGCGGTGAAACGAGGTCGAGGCCAGGGTTTCCCCAGGCCCCGGCAAATGCGGCAGGTGATAAAAGAGATCGGCGTTGATGGACCCAAGGTTGAAAATCGTCACGAAACTGATCCCTTCATCTTGCCCTGAAAACTCCCGCCGGAGGCTCCCGTCCTGAACACGGACGCCTCCGACAGCAGGTAAAAGCGCGCCTTACCCCACCTTGCAGGCCGCAAGCACGGCCATGTTCAGGATATCGTTGGCCGTCGACACCGACGAACAGATCTGGATCGAGTGATCCACCCCGGTCAGGATCGGCCCGATCACCGTGGCCCCGGCCATTTCCTGCATCAGCTTGGTCGAGATCGACGCCGAATGCCGCGCCGGGACCACCAGGATGTTGGCCGGGCCGGTCAGCCGCGAAAACGGATAGGCCGCCTGTGACTTGACGTTCAACGCGACGTCCACGGTCATCTCGCCTTCGTATTCAAAGTCCACGCCGCGTTCGTCCAGCACCTTGGGCGCCAGCAGCATCTTGGTCGCGCGCTCCGACACCGGATAGCCAAAGGTCGAGAAGCTGACAAATGCCACCCGCGGCTCCAGCCCCAGGTGCCGCGCCACATCGGCGCTGCGTTCGGCAATGGTGGCCAGGTCGTATTCATCCGGCCATTCCTGCACCAGCGTATCGCTGATCAGCACGATCCGCCCCTTGTGCAAAAGCGCCGTGACGCCCACGGCACCATGTTCGGCGTCCGCGTCAAAGACATAGTTCATCCGCTCCAGAACATGCGCCGATTTCCGCGTCGCGCCGGTGATCAGACCGTCGCCATGCCCATGCGCCAGCATCAGCGCGGCAAAGACATGCCGGTCGCGCGCGGCGAGCCGGTGAATGTCTTTCATGTCCTGGCCCTTGCGCTGCAACCTTTCGTAAAGGAAATCCTTGTAGACATCGAGATGCCGGGAGTTTGCCGCATTGACGACTTCCAACTCGCGCGCGGCGTCTGCCATGCCGGCGGCGGCCAGCTTGGCCTTCACGTCGTCGTCCCGCCCCACCACCAGCGCCCTGCCCAGACCATTGCGCTGGTACATGACGGCGGCACGCAGCACGCGGGGATCGTCACCCTCGGCAAAGATCATCCGCGCCTGGTTGGCCCGCGCCCGCGCGTTGATGCCACGCAGGATCGACGCCGTCGGATCAAGCCGCGATTTCAGGCTCAGCTCATAGGCATCCATGTCGATGATCGGCCGCCGCGCCGCGCCGGTGTCCATGCAGGCCTTGGCAACCGCCGGCGGAATGCGATGGATGAGCCGCGGATCAAACGGCGTCGGAATGATGTAATCGCGCCCGAATGTCAGGTTCTTGCCATAGGCCAGCGCCACCTCGTCCGGCACGTCTTCCCGCGCCAGCGCAGCCAGCGCCTGGGCACAGGCGATCTTCATCTCGTCGTTGATCGCGCGCGCATGCACGTCCAGCGCACCACGGAACAGGTACGGGAAACCCAGAACGTTGTTGACCTGGTTCGGATAATCGCTGCGCCCGGTGGCGACGATGGCATCGGCGCGAACCTCGTGCGCCTCTTCCGGCGTGATCTCGGGGTCGGGGTTGGCCATCGCGAAGATCACCGGGTTTTCCGCCATACCGGAAACCATGTCCTGGGTCACGGCACCCTTGGCCGACACGCCAAGGAAAACATCCGCGCCCTGCATCGCCTCTTCCAGCGTGCGCGCATCGGTCTGCGCCGCATGCGCCGATTTCCACTGGTTCATGCCCTCGGTGCGGCCCTGATAGATCACGCCCTTGGTGTCGCACATGATGCAGTTGTCCTGCTGTGCGCCCATCGACTTGATCAATTCAAGACAAGCGATGCCAGCGGCACCTGCGCCGTTCAGCACGATCTTGCAGTCCTCGATCTTCTTGCCCGAGATATGCAGCGCGTTCAGCAACCCGGCGGCACAGATCACGGCGGTGCCGTGCTGGTCATCGTGGAAGACGGGAATGTCCATTTCTTCCTTGAGCCGCTGTTCGATGATGAAACACTCGGGCGCCTTGATGTCTTCCAGGTTGATGCCGCCAAAGGTCGGCCCCATCAGCCGCACCGCGTTGCAAAAGGCATCGGGGTCTTCGGTGTCCAGTTCGATGTCGATCGAGTTCACATCGGCAAAGCGTTTGAAGAGCACGGCCTTGCCCTCCATCACCGGTTTGGACCCCAGCGCACCGAGATTGCCAAGACCCAGCACCGCCGTACCGTTCGAGATCACCGCAACAAGGTTGCCCTTGTTGGTGTAATCATAGGCGGTTTCGGGCTTTTCCGCGATTTCTTCGCACGGCACGGCCACGCCGGGCGAATAGGCCAGCGACAGGTCGCGCTGGGTTGTCATCGGCACCGTCGGCGTGATTTCGAACTTGCCGGGTGTCGGCTCAAGGTGGAAGGCCAACGCCTCCTCACGGGTAAACTTTGGTTTGGGCATGAAGATCGCCTCCCTTCCTTCAGCGCGCGATGTATCTAACGCAGCGGAAAAGGCCAATGGCAAGTCTGCCATGCGCCCGATACAGGTCTTTCGCCTTTTACCTGCAAAACGGGCTTTGTATGGTCGCGCGAAGGTTTGGGAGAGTTCATGACCAGCGGCAAGACAACCGTAACGCCAATGATGGCGCAGTACCTCGAAATCAAATCCGGTCATCCGGACGCGCTTCTGTTTTACCGGATGGGCGATTTCTATGAACTGTTCTTCGACGACGCCAAGGCCGCGGCCGAGGCGCTCGATATCGCGTTGACCAAGCGGGGCAAGCACGATGGTGCGGATATCCCCATGTGCGGCGTGCCGGTGCAAGCCGCCGAAGGTTATCTTCTGACGCTGATCCGCAAGGGGTTTCGCGTTGCGGTTTGTGAACAGATGGAAAGCCCGGCCGAGGCCAAGAAGCGCGGCTCGAAGTCGGTGGTGAAACGCGACGTGGTGCGGCTGGTGACGCCCGGCACGCTGACCGAGGAAAACCTGCTGGAAGCGCGGCGGCACAACTTTCTTGCGGCCTATGCCCTGGTGCGTGACGAAGGCGCGTTGGCCTGGGTCGATATTTCGACCGGCGCGTTTCACGTGATGCCCTTGCCGCAACTGCGCCTGGGGCCCGAACTGGCGCGATTGTCGCCCTCCGAGGTGCTGATCTCCGAATCCAATGAAACGGAATTGGCTGACGTTATCGAGGATTCGAGAGCTGCGCTAACCACGCTGGGCCGGGCGTCCTTTGATTCCTCGCTGGCGGCGGACCGGGTGTCTGGAGTCTTTGGTATTGCCTCGCTGGACGCCTTCGGCACCTTCGAGCGGGCCGAACTGTCGGCGATGGGCGCCCTGGTTGATTACCTCAAGATCACCCAAAAAGGAAAGCTTCCGCTATTACGCCCACCCATCCGTGAAACCAGCGGCGGCGTAATGCAGATCGACGCGGCCACACGGCGGAACCTGGAACTGACCTCTGCCATGTCGGGCGGACGCGCCGGATCCCTGTTGGCGACCATCGACCGAACCGTCACGGCGGGCGGCGGGCGATTGCTGGAACGCCGGGTGTCCAGCCCCTCACGTGATGTTGGAGAAGTGTCCGCTAGATTGGAATCAGTGCAATTTGCATGTGATGACAGCACCTTCCGCACGGGCCTGCGCGACAGTCTGCGCAAAGTTCCGGATATTGACCGGGCCCTGTCACGGCTGTCATTGGAACGTGGCGGGCCGCGGGATCTGACCGCTGTGCGCAATGCGCTGGAACAGGCGCTGTCCATCGGCGGTGAATATGACATCGCCAAGCTGCCTGCGCGGCTGGCTGATGCTGTTTCACGTTTGTCAGGCCAGGACGATTTGCTCGACCTGCTGGACCAGGCGTTGGTGGCCGAACCCCCGCTTCTGGCCCGGGACGGCGGCTTTATCGCCACCGGTTACCACGACGAGTTGGACGAGGCGCGGACCCTGCGCGACGAGGGCCGTTCGGTCATTGCGCGGATGCAACAGGAATATGTCACCGAGACCGGGATCAACGCGCTGAAGATCAAGCACAACAACGTGCTGGGCTATTTCATCGAAACGACGGCGACACATGCAGCCAAAATGCAGTCGCCTCCGTTATCCGAGAAATTCATCCACCGCCAGACAACTGCCAACCAGGTGCGGTTCACCACTGTGGAATTGTCGGAGTTGGAGACCAAAATCCTCAACGCCGGCAACCGCGCGCTGGAGATCGAGAAACGGCTTTTCGCGGATCTGCGGCAATCGGTGCTGGCTTCGGCAGGGCCGCTGGGCGATCTCGCCCGGGCCCTGAGCGAGCTGGACGTCGCATCCGCTTTGGCGGAATTGGCGGTTCAGGAAAATTGGACCCGCCCCATCGTCGACAATTCCCGGGCGTTTCACGTGGAGGCGGGCCGGCATCCGGTCGTCGAGGCCGCGCTGCGGCGCGAAGGCGATCCATTTGTCGCCAATGATTGTGACCTGAACGATGCCGACGGCGCTTCGGCGATCTGGCTGCTGACCGGGCCGAACATGGCCGGTAAGTCGACCTTCCTGCGGCAGAACGCGCTGATTGCCGTGTTGGCGCAGATGGGGTCTTTCGTGCCGGCGGACGTGGCCAAGGTGGGCATTGTCTCGCAACTCTTCAGCCGGGTGGGCGCCTCCGACGATTTGGCGCGCGGACGGTCGACATTCATGGTCGAGATGGTGGAAACCGCAGCGATCCTGAACCAGGCGGATGACCGGGCGCTTGTGATCCTGGACGAGATCGGGCGCGGCACGGCGACCTATGACGGCTTGTCGATTGCCTGGGCGACGCTGGAACACCTGCACGATGTAAATCGTTGCCGCGGGCTGTTTGCCACGCATTACCACGAGATGACGACGCTGGCCGGACGCATGGCGGGCGTTGAAAACGCGACCGTCGCGGTGAAGGAGTGGGAAAACGAGGTGATTTTCCTGCACGAGGTCAAGAAAGGCGCAGCGGATCGCAGCTATGGCGTGCAGGTGGCGCAATTGGCCGGGTTGCCCAGGATTGTCGTGGAGCGGGCACGGGAAATACTGGATGCGCTGGAAAAGGGCGAGCGCGAGGGCGGCAAGGCAAAAGCCGTGATCGACGATCTGCCGCTGTTTTCGGCCATTCAGGCCGCGCCGCCGCAAGTGTCACACGTGGAACCCTCGGAGGTGGAAGCGCGGTTGAAAGACCTTCATCCCGATGAGCTGACGCCGCGGGACGCCTTGCAATTGATCTATGAATTGAAGGGGATGATCTAAGCCGGGTTTCTGCCCGGCCTAGGTGGTGTGCCGGGCAGAAGCCCGGCCTACCTCGGATTTGGACCGATGCGCCTCAGCCGCCGGTATTCGAGGAAACCCCGACCTGCGCCGGGCGCAGAAGACGATCGTAGAGCATGAAGCCATCGGCAGAGACCTGGATGATCTCGCCCGCCTTGGTGCCGGGAACCGGCGCCTCGAACATGGCTTCGTGGTGCTGCGGATCAAACTTGTCGCCCACGGCCGGCGCAATCGGTTCAATGCCGTGTTTCTTGAACACATTCACCAGCTCGCGCATCGTCAGTTCGATGCCTTCGATCAGCGCCGCGGCAACCTCTTTCTGATCCTGCGGCGTGGATTCAACCGCGCGCTTCATGTTGTCATAGACAGGCAGCAAGTCACGCGCCAGACGCGAACCGCCGTAGCGTTCGGCATCGTGGCGTTCCTTGGTGGCGCGTTTGCGGGCGTTTTCCGCATCGGCCAGCGCGCGCATGAACTTGTCCTGAAGCGCATCACGTTCGGCGCGCAGCGAGTCCAGTTCCACCACGTCGTCGTCCAGTTCCTCGATGTCGATTGCCTGTTCCTCGGCTTCCGCCTCATCGATATCGTCGAGGAAATCGTCCTTTTCCGGCTTTGCCATTCTTCACCTCTATCTGCGGTCGGATATCAGCTTGCCGACCAGCTGTGCCGTATAATCCACGATCGGAACGATGCGCCCGTAGTTGAGCCGCGTGGGGCCGATGACCCCTACCGCACCGATGATCTTTCGATCCGCGTTCATATAAGGAGACACCACCAAAGAGGAACCCGAAAGTGAGAAAAGTTTGTTCTCTGAGCCGATAAAAATCCGCACACCGTCGCCCTGTTCGGTGAGTTCGAGAAATTCGGCGATGTCACGTTTGCGTTCAAGATCATCAAACAGCACGCGGATGCGATCCAGGTCCTCTTCCTCGGCCTGTTCCTCCAGAAGATTCGACCGCCCCCGCACGATCAGCCGTGCCTCGTCTCCGGTTTCCTCGGACCAGGCGGCAAGACCGCTTTCCACCAGGGCCTGGCTGAGAATGTCGATTTCCTGGCGGCGGCTGGCGATTTCCCGAGAGATCTGGCTGCGCAACTCGGACAGCGTGCGGCCTTCGATCAGGGCATTCAGGAAATTGGCCGCTTCGCGCATCGAGCTGGGGGTCTGGCCCGGTGGCGGCGTGAAAATGCGGTTTTCCACGTGGCCATCAGCAAAGACCAACACCACAAGCGCGCGGTCCTGGGCCAGCGAGACGAACTCGATGTGGCGGATCGGCGCCTCGTGCTTGGGCGTCAGAACAAGAGAAGCGCCATGCGTGACCCCCGACAATGCAGAGCCGACCCGATCCAGCAGGTTCGAGACATCAGCACCGTTGTCGCCCAGCGTCTGATCCAACGCCGCGCGGTCTTCGACAGCAAGCTCATCCACTTCGAGCAGCCCATCGACGAACATCCGCAGGCCCATCTGGGTGGGTATGCGCCCGGCGCTGACATGCGGGCTGTCCAGCAGGCCGAGGAATTCGAGATCCTGCATGACATTGCGCACGGTGGCGGCGGATACCTTTTCCGACAGGCTGCGCGTCAATGTACGAGAGCCAACCGGCTCTCCTGATGTGAGATAACCTTCGACCACGCGGCGAAAAACTTCGCGCGAGCGGTCGTTCATTTCCTCCAGCAGTTTGGAGCGTTCATTCATAGGCCTTGTGACCCTCCGATTGGCGTGACCACCCTGTCACGAGGGTTGCGAAACCGGCAAGCCCCCCGTATCCCGACAGAGACATCAACAGGGACAATCACATGCGACCGTCTGGACGGAATTTAAGCGAAATGCGCGCCGTTTCAATCGAAACCGGCGTCACAAAACACGCAGAAGGCTCCTGCCTGATCAAGGTGGGCGATACTCATGTTCTCTGCACCGCCACGATCGAGGATCGGGTGCCGCCTTTCATCAAGGGATCCGGCCTTGGCTGGGTCACGGCGGAATACGGCATGCTGCCGCGCGCCACGAACACGCGGATGCGGCGCGAGGCATCGGCCGGCAAGCAAGGCGGGCGTACCGTCGAGATCCAGCGGTTGATCGGGCGCAGCTTGCGCGCGGGCGTGGACCGGGTTGCCCTGGGCGAGCGCCAGATCACCGTCGACTGTGACGTGATCCAGGCCGATGGCGGCACGCGCTGTGCCTCGATCACCGGCGGCTGGGTTGCGCTGAAACTGGCGGTGCAGAAGCTGATGAAGGTCGGTGACGTGGTATCCGACCCGCTGGTCGAGCCGGTGGCGGCGGTGAGCTGTGGCATCTATGCCGGGCAGCCGGTGCTGGATCTGGACTACCCCGAGGACAGCGAAGCCGGCGTTGACGGCAACTTCATCATGCTGGCCAACAAGCAGCTGATCGAAGTGCAGATGTCGGCAGAAGGCGCGACCTATTCCCGCGATCAGATGAACGCCCTGCTCGACCTGGCCGAGAAAGGCGTGGACGAGCTTGTCGCGGCGCAGAAGGCAGCCGTGGCATGACGCGGAAATTCTCGGGCGACCGGTTGCTGTTGGCCACGCACAACAAGGGCAAGTTGGAGGAGGTGGCGCATCTTCTGGAGCCTTACGGCGTATCGGTTGTCGGCGCCGCCGAGATGAACCTGCCGGAGCCCGAGGAAACCGAGGATACCTTTGTCGGCAATGCGCGGATCAAGGCGCATGCGGCGGCAAAGGTCTCCGGGCTCCCTGCCCTGTCGGATGACAGCGGAATCGAGATTGCGGCTTTGAACGGTGCGCCCGGCGTATATACCGCCGATTGGGCCGAGACCGACAATGGCCGTGATTTCCTGATGGCGATGACCAAGGCGCATAACGCGCTTCTGAACAAGGACGCGCCGCAGCCCTGGCATGCGCGGTTCTGTTCGACGCTGGTTCTGGCCTGGCCGGACGGGCATGACGAGGTCTTTGAAGGCTTTGTCGAGGGCACGCTGGTCTGGCCGATCCGGGGCCTTGATGGCTTTGGCTATGACCCGATGTTCCAGCCGGACGGGTATGCCCAGACCTTTGGCGAGATGGATCGCTGGGAAAAGAACAAGATCAGCCACCGGGCACGGGCGATTGACGCCTTCGTGAAGGGCTGTTTTGACTGAGGACTGGCAGGTCGGCGGCTTTGGGCTGTATGTCCATTGGCCGTTCTGTGAGGCCAAGTGCCCCTATTGCGACTTCAATTCGCATGTCACCCGCAACATCAACCATACGGATTGGTCCGTCGCCTACCTGCAGGAAATCGCGCGGGTGGCGGCGGAAACGCCTGGGCGGGTGTTGCGATCAGTTTATTTCGGCGGCGGCACGCCGTCATTGATGAAACCGGAAACAGTTGAGGCGATCCTGGACAAGGTTGCCGCCTCCTGGACCCTGGCCAACGACATTGAAATCACGCTGGAAGCCAATCCCGGATCGGTGGAAACGGACCGGTTTACCGGGTTCCGGGCGGCGGGCGTCAACCGCGTTTCCCTGGGCGTGCAGGCACTGAATGATCGAGATTTGAAGCGGTTGGGGCGCATCCACGACGTGGCGGCAGCACGGCGCGCACTGGAAATTGCGCGTTCGGTGTTTGACCGGGTGAGTTTCGACCTGATCTATGCGCGCCAGGATCAGGGCCTGGATGCCTGGGAAGCAGAACTGCGTGAGGCGCTAAGCTATGGCGCCGATCACATGTCGTTGTACCAGCTGACCATCGAGGACGGCACCGCCTTTGGCGATCGCTTCAAACGCGGCGGGTTGCGGGGGCTGCCCGCCGATGAATTGGCAGCAGACATGTACGAATTGACTCAAACCATGTGTTCGGCTGCCGGTTTGCCCGCCTATGAGGTGTCCAATCATGCAATTCCCGGCGCGGAATCCCGCCACAACCTGATTTACTGGCGTGGCGGGGATTATGCCGGGATCGGACCGGGCGCTCATGGGCGACTGTCCTGGCAAGGACAGCGTTGGGCCACCGAAGCGCGGCGTATGCCCGGCGATTGGCTCCGCGCCGTGACGGCGGGAGAGGCAGAAGTTCGAAGCCCCCTGCCCCCACAAGATATAGCGTTGGAATACATCATGATGGGGTTACGGGTTGCGGAACCCCTTGATCTGACGCGTCTTCGTGACAGAACAGGCGTCGAAATTCCACCAACAGCCATCACCAACCTTGAACAGATCGGAATGGTGACGCTGGACCGGGATCTCCTTTCCGTGACGCCGTCGGGGCGTCCGGTCCTGAATGCCGTTATTTCAGAGCTTGTTCGCGACCTGGAGTGATCATTCCCCTGTAAGTCGACGGCAAAGATCGTCGAGATGCTCCAGCGAGGCGTAATGCAACACCAGCTTGCCGCCTTCCGTTCCCGCTTTGTGCTCAACACTGACCTTGAGTCCCAGATGGGCCGAGAGGTCGCCTTCCAGCGCACGGGTATCGGCATCTTTGCCAACGGGTTCGGCGAGAAAGGCATTTGGTTGTGCTTCGGGCTTCTGCGGGCTGTTGGCCGCTTTTGCCGCCTTTTCCGTATCGCGCACCGATAGCCCCTGATCAACAACCCGCTGCGCGAGGCCAAGCGGATCCTCATGGGTGACGAGCGCGCGCGCGTGTCCGGCCGAGAGTTCGCCGCCGCGCAGCATGTTCAGAACCGGTTCCGGCAAGTTCAACAGCCGAAGAAGGTTCGCGATATGGCTGCGGCTTTTGCCCAAGGCGGTGGCCAGCTTTTCCTGGGTGTGGCCAAAACGATCCATGAGCTGGCGATAGCCCATCGCCTCTTCCACCGGGTTCAGGTCAGCGCGCTGGATGTTTTCGATGATGGCAACTTCGAGAACCTCGGTATCCGAGAAGTCACGAATGATCACCGGAACTTCGTGCAGTTGCGCCATCTGTGCGGCACGCCAGCGGCGCTCACCTGCGACGATTTCATAGCGATCGCCGTCGCGTGGCCGTACGATCAATGGCTGGATCACGCCCTTTTCCGCGATGGAATTGGCGAGTTCCTGCAAGGCATCCTTTGTGAACTGGCGGCGCGGCTGATCAGGGTTGGGCGAGATCCTTTCGACCGGAATCTGGCGATCCGCGCGACGCGGCGCGTCGGATCCTTCGCCCGGCGCCGGCTCGACATCCGCCATCAATGCAGACAAGCCCCGGCCCAATCCGCGGCGCTTTTCCTTGACCTGTTTCATCCCCGACCCCGCTTCATGCTGCACGTTGTGCATTCTTACCTACCAGTTCTTGTGCCAAAGCGCGATAGGCCATCGCACCTTTGGACCCCGGATCGTAGTCAAGAACCGGCATGGAATAGGACGGCGCCTCGCTCAGCCGCACGTTCCGGGGGATCAGAGTGCGGAACACCAAATCTCCCAGATTGTCGCGCGCGTCGTTTTCCACCTGTTGGGACAGGTTGTTGCGGGAATCGTACATCGTCAGAACGACGCCTTCGATCCGCAACGACGGATTGGCGCTTTGACGAACTTCGCGGATCGTCAGCATGAGCTGCGACAGACCTTCAAGCGCAAAGAATTCGCTTTGCAGCGGCACAAGGACCGAATGCGCGGCGACCATTGCGTTTACCGTCAGGAGGTTAAGCGACGGCGGGCAATCGATCAGGACAAAATCGAACCGGAAGCCGTCGATTACAGGTTGGCGGAGGGCATCATGCAGCAGAAAGCTGCGTTTTTCGTTGGAAATCAGCTCGATATCCGCCGAAGACAAATCGACGGTGGCCGGAATGATCGAAAGATTGTCAACCGTGGTCTTCTGGATGACTTCGGTCAGCGGAATATCTTCGAGGAGAAGTTCGTAGGTCGTCATATCGCGCTCTTCCGGCACGACTCCGATCCCGGTCGAGGCGTTGCCCTGGGGATCCAGATCGACGATCAGAATATTGAACCCTTCTTCCGCAAGCGCGGCACCGAGGTTGATGGTTGTCGTGGTTTTGCCCACGCCGCCTTTTTGGTTGGCGATGGCGATGATTTTAGGACCTGCAGGGCGGATCGGGTCAGACACGGTAAATGTCTCCTATGCGAAGAATGACTGCGCCGTTTTGAGTCTCGCTTGTAATACTCTCCCACTGAAATGAAAACGACTTCTGCGCTGCAGCGATTTCGTTTTTCCAAGTGATGCCTTTTGGCAGTAGCGCCGTACCGCTCGGCTTCAGATGGCACAGAGCAAGGTCCAACAGTTCTGGCAGAGGGGCGAGCGCCCGAGCGGAAACGATGTCTGCGTCTTGTGCCGGGGCTTGTTCAATCCGTTTTGCGATCACCTGCGCCTCTGTATTTGTTTCGCGCAGCACTGTACGCAGGAAAGTTGCTTTGCGGTTGTCGGATTCAATCAAGGTCAAATGCGTGTCTTGCGGCTGGCAAAGAGCAACAACCAGTCCAGGGAAACCTCCCCCGGTTCCGAGATCGACCCAAGTACCAGATTGATTGCCGGCGGCGCGCAATACCTGCAGAGAGTCTCGAATATGGCGATCCCAGGCATCTTCCAGCGTGCTATTCGACACAAGATTGATGCGTGGCGACCATTTTCGCAACAAGGCGACATAGATTTCAAGGCGCTCGAATGTTTCACGTGAAACATCCAAGCTTTCTGGGGATGGGACTCTCATGCCGATTTTCGCTGTTCGAGTTTGCGAAGCTTGGACAGAAGAAGCATCAATGCCGCTGGGGTCATGCCATCGACACGCGAGGCTTGAAGAATATTCTCCGGCCGCGCAGTGGTCAGCTTTGACTTCAACTCATTTGAAAGACCGTCGACGCTACTATACGCGAAATCCTTAGGAATCCGCATCTTTTCGTCCCGCTTCAACGCATCAACGTCACGTCGCTGGCGCTCGACATAATTGGCATATGTTGCATCGCGGGACAATTGTTCCGCAATATCAGGGCCAATATTCATCAAACCAGGAACGGAGGCGGAAAGCGCAGACATGTCCACATCTGGAAAAGCCAGAATTTCATACGCGCTGCGGCGCTTTCCGTCATTCGACAAGTTTATCCCGGTATCCATGAGATCTTTCGGAGTGAACGTCGTGGCTTGCAAAAGCGCGCGCCCTTTGTTGAGCGCTTCAATCTTGGATTCAAACACCCGGCGACGTGCATCCCCGACACAGCCGACATCAATTCCCGTGGCCGTCAGACGCTGATCCGCATTGTCAGCGCGAAGCGCGAGACGAAATTCCGCTCGTGACGTGAACATGCGATAAGGCTCGGAAACCCCGCGCGTGATCAAATCGTCGATCATCACGCCAATATAACTTTCCGATCGGCTGAAATAGACGGGCGGTTTTTCCAACGCATGAGCCGCGGCATTCAATCCGGCTACAAGTCCCTGCGCTGCTGCTTCTTCATAGCCGGTGGTCCCGTTGATTTGACCCGCCAGGAAGAAACCGTTCAGTGACTTCAGCCCAAGTTGAGAATTCAAGGCTCGCGGATCGACATAATCGTACTCGATGGCATATCCGGGCTGCAGGATCTCAACGTTTTCCAAACCACGGATCGAACGTACATATACCTCTTGGACGTCTTCCGGAAGGCTGGTGGAAATTCCGTTCGGATAGACGGTTCCGGTCTCCAACCCCTCGGGCTCCAGAAATATTTGATGGCTGGATTTGTCGGCAAACCGGACAATCTTGTCTTCGATAGACGGACAATACCGTGGGCCAACCCCCTCAATATGGCCGCCGTACATCGCTGACCGTTCAAGATTGGCACGGATTACGTCGTGGGTGCGCTCATTCGTATGGGTGATCCCGCAGTTCACTTGGCGTAGATTTGGTTTGTCGTGCAGGAAAGAGAACAGGACCGGGTCATCATCCCCTGGCTGAACGTCCAATACGCTCCAATCGATGGTCGAGGATTTCAAACGCGGGGGCGTGCCTGTCTTCAATCGGCCCAGCGGTAGCTCCATGCCATAAAGGCGTTCGGCCAGCTTGTTCGATGCGGAATCACCCATCCGCCCACCAGAATAGGACACATCGCCGATGTGAATGACACCCCGCAAGAACGTGCCGGTTGTCAGGATAACGGAGCGTCCCTGGATTTCGCTACCGTCCGCGAGACGGACGCCTTGGATGGTGTCACCGGAAACGATCAAGTCTGAGACTTCTCCTTCCAGGATAACCAGTCCGTCCAGGCTTTCCATCTCGCGCATCATCTCGTCGCGATAGACTTGTCGGTCCACCTGTGCTCTCGGCCCCTGCACCGCCGGCCCCTTTCGACGGTTCAACAACCGAAACTGGATCCCCGCGCGGTCTGCGACTCGACCAATGACCCCGTCCATCGCGTCGACTTCTCGAACCAAATGGCCTTTTCCAAGCCCCCCGACAGCCGGGTTGCAGGACAACACGCCAATGCCGTCTTTCTTCAAAGTCACAAGCGCGGTCCGCGCTCCCATCCGCGCCGCGGCATGCGCCGCGTCACATCCCGCGTGACCGCCGCCAACAACGATGACATCAAAATGTTTCACGTGAAACACTCCTATTTCCCGACACAGAACCGTGCGAAGATTTCGTCCAAAAGGTCTTCAACGTCGACACGCCCCAAGAGGCTCTCAAGCGCACGAATCGCGATCCGCAGTTCTTCTGCCGCTATATCATACCCATCGGGTCCATTCCGAACCCAATCCATCGCAATCCTCAATCCATCAAGCGCACGTTCCATGCCGCGTTTGTGACGCAAATGTGTGGCCACCCCTGCCCCGGCACTTCGCGCAATCAACACGTTGGATATACGATCCACAAGATCATCGATACCGACACCAGATATTGCAGAAACCGAAAACCCGTCTACTTCGAACAAGTCCGCTTTGGCCCCGACGATAATGTCCTCTGACTCAAGCGCAATATCCGGCGTATCCCCCGGCGCCAGAAGCACGACACGCAAATCGGCCTCGGCCGCCCGGGCCCGCGCACGCGCGACACCTATCGCTTCCACCTTGTCCTCGGTCTCGCGCAAACCAGCCGTATCAAGAAGCGTCACCGGCAAACCGTTCAGGTCCATCCGCACTTCGATCACATCCCGCGTTGTCCCCGCGATCTCGGAGGTTATCGCAGCATCCCGCCCCGCCAGGACGTTCAGAAGCGACGACTTGCCAACATTCGGCTTGCCGACAATCGCCACCTCAAAACCGCTTCGGATGCGCTCGGAAATCCTGACACCGGCCACTTGGCGACGCAAGCTGTCGCTCACCCCGTCCAGCAACCCGAAAACCTCGGGCGAAACATCCACCGGAACCTCTTCATCGGCGAAATCGATCGTCGCTTCCAAGAGCGCCGCAGCCCGGACAAGATCATCGCGCCATCCGGCCACCAACTGCCCGAGATCCCCCGACAGGACCCGAAGCGCCTGCCGCCGCTGCGCTTCGGTCTCGGCGTCAATCAGGTCGGCCAACCCCTCGGTCTGCGCCAGGTCCATCTGCCCGTTGTCAAAGGCACGCCGCGTGAATTCCCCCGCATCCGCCATGCGCAATCCGTCAACGGTGGCCAAAACGTCCAGCACCCGGCGCACCACGGCAACCGAGCCGTGGACCTGCAATTCCACCACCGGTTCGCCAGTAAAGCTTGCCTTTTCAGCAAAGCACAGCACCAGCGCCGCATCGATCCGGTGGCCTTCGGCGTCTTTCAGGACCCGCACGGCTGCGCTGCGCGGATCGGGCAAAGTGCCGCAAAGCAAACGGCCCGCGGCAAATGCCTGCGGGCCGGAAATCCGAATGACCGAAACACCGGCCTTTCCCTGGGCAGAGGCCAGGGCAAAGATCGTGTCCATTTTCCCTCCGGGATCAGGTGTTCATGGAATCGAAGAATTCCGAGTTGGTCTTGGTCTGTTTCAACTTCGACAACAGGAACTCCACCGCGTCGGTCGTCCCCATCGGGTTGAGAATCCGGCGTAGCACGAAAGTCTTCTGCAGGTCGAGCTTGTCGATCAGCAGGTCTTCTTTCCGCGTGCCGGATTTCAGGATGTCGATCGCCGGGAAAACGCGCTTGTCCGCCACCTTGCGGTCCAGCACGATCTCGCAGTTGCCGGTGCCCTTGAATTCTTCAAAGATCACCTCGTCCATCCGGCTGCCGGTGTCAATCAGCGCGGTCGAGATGATGGTGAGCGAGCCGCCCTCCTCGATATTCCGCGCCGCGCCAAAGAAACGCTTCGGACGCTGCAATGCGTTGGCATCCACACCACCGGTCAGAACCTTGCCCGATGACGGCACAACCGTGTTAAAGGCCCGGCCCAGTCGAGTGATCGAGTCGAGCAGGATCACAACGTCACGCTTGTGTTCGACCAGGCGCTTTGCCTTTTCGATCACCATTTCGGACACTGCCACGTGTCGCGCCGCAGGTTCGTCGAAGGTCGAAGAGATGACTTCCCCCTTCACGCTTCGCTGCATGTCCGTCACTTCTTCGGGACGTTCGTCGATCAACAGAACGATCAGGTAGCATTCCGGGTGGTTGGTCTCGATCGAGTGGGCGATGTTCTGAAGCAGAACGGTTTTACCGGTCCGCGGCGGTGCCACGATCAGCGCCCGCTGGCCCTTCCCGATCGGCGCCACAAGATCGATCACCCGGGCCGAGCGATCCTTGATCGTCGGATCCTCGATCTCCATCTTCAGACGTTCATCCGGATAGAGCGGGGTCAGGTTGTCAAAGGCAATCTTGTGCTTGGCGCGCTCCGGATCCTGGAAGTTGATCGCGGTGACATTGACAAGGGCAAAATATCGCTCGGTATCATCGGGCGCACAGATCTCACCTTCGATGGTGTCGCCAGTGCGCAGCGAAAATTTCCGGATCATGTTGGGCGATACATAAATGTCGTCCGGACCGGGCAGATAGTTCGCCTCGGGCGAGCGCAAGAAACCAAAACCGTCCTGCAGGACCTCAAGCACCCCGTCACCCGATACCTTCCATCCCTCGTCCGCGCGTTCGCGCAGGATCTGGAACATGATCTCGCCCTTGCGCATGGTCGAGGCATTCTCGATCTCAAGCTCTTCGGCCATTGCAAGGAGATCCTTGGGGCTTTTCGCCTTCAGGTCGGCCAGGTTCAGGTGTTCTGCTGTCATAGGGTATCAGGGCCCACACCGCGGCGCGGTGTCTTGGCATCGTCTCTCTTGGGAAAATCACATACCGGACGGTACGTTGGCCTTAGCTAGCCAGAAGCGGTGTATTTGTCAATATCGAGCTCTTTTTGCTGGTCGACCCAGGATCCGACGCGGCCTGCTCCTCTTTCAATAAAGATTAAGGGAAAAGAGAAGTTGTAGAGGATAGGGAGCAGCCAAGCTGTGGATTACCAAGCTGTCCGGCGATTTATGAACAATGTGAAGTGTTTTCGGATGAAAACTGGACAAGTTCGGCCAAGTTTGTCGGCTGGTCGAAATTTTGGCGCAGATTCAATGTGCTGGCGGGCCATTTTGGGAAATCTTCCTGTGTATATCCTCGGGGATCGTTCACGGACAGAGGGGTTTTCCCCCTGTCCCGGACTTGTGCTTTTCCCCCTGTGTTCATCCTCGCAAGAAATTGCCGGGATTGCGGGGTTCGGGGGGATCCCTGCCTCGACCTTCCGGTTGACCACATGTATTCCTGCATTCGTTCCGCCCCTCGTCCACGGAGTCATCCACATGCCGAAGCCCCTCGTTCTGGCCTCGGGGTCCGAAATTCGGGCCCAACTTCTGCGTAATGCGGGGTTGGAAATCGATGTCCGTCCGGCGCGAATCGATGAAGACGCGGTGAAACTGGGCCTGCTGGCCGAAGGCGGCACGCCGCGCGACGTCGCGGATCTGCTGGCCGAGATGAAAGCCGCCAAGGCCGCGGGCAAGGATCCGGGCGCTCTGGTCCTCGGGTGCGACCAGGTTCTGGAGTTCGAAGGTCGGCTGCTGTCGAAACCCGACAGCCCGGAAGAGGCGGAAACCCAGCTGAAGGAATTGCGCGGCAAGCGGCACAAGCTTCTGTCGGCCTGCGTTGCGTTCGAGGATGCCGCGCCGGTCTGGCGTCATATCGGGACGGTCACCTTGCAGATGCGCGATCTCAGCGACGCCTACATCGCCGACTACGTCGCGCGCAATTGGCACAGCATCCAGCACGCGGTCGGCGGCTACAAGCTGGAAGAAGAAGGCAGCCGCCTTTTTGTCTCGGTCACCGGAGATTACTTCACGGTGCTTGGACTTCCCCTTTTGCCACTGTTGAATTGGCTGGCGATTCGCGGAGAAATAGCCTCATGACGGACAATGTCCCCCTGGCTGGCGTGATCGGCCAGCCGATTCATCATTCCATGTCCCCCGTTTTGCATGGCCATTGGCTGCGCCGCTACGGGATCAAGGGCCACTATGTGCCGATGGAGGTTTCGACCAACGATCTTGGCGATGTTCTGAAGGCGATGCCCCGAATGGGGTTCGTCGGCTGCAACGTCACCATCCCGCACAAGGTCAAGGTGCTGGACCTGGTGGACCAGATCACCGATCGGGCAACGATCATCGGCGCTGCCAACACGCTGATCTTTCGCCGCGACGGCAAGATCATGGCCGACAACACCGATGGCTACGGATTCATCGAAAACCTGCGTCAGGGCGCGCCGCATTGGTCGCCGAAGGACTGCACCGCCGCGGTTCTGGGCGCCGGGGGCGCCTGTCGCGCGGTTGTTTCGTCGCTGATCGACGCGGGCGTTCACAAGATCTACCTGTCCAATCGCACCCGGATCAAGGCGGAGCAGCTACAATACGAGTTCGGCAAGCGAATCCAGGTGGTTGAATGGGTCCAGGCGGGCAATATGCTGGAAGAGGCTTCGCTGGTGGTGAACACCACGGCGCTTGGGATGACCGGTCAGCCGGAATTGCGCGTGCCGCTCGACGGGTTGCAGCCGGGCAGCGTTGTGACCGACCTGGTCTACAATCCCCTGCGCACGCATCTTCTGGATGAAGCCCAGCGCCGCGGTTGTCATATCGTCGATGGGCTGGGCATGTTGCTCCACCAGGCCGTGCCGGGGTTCGAACGCTGGTTCGGGCAACGCCCGGACGTGGACGAAGAGCTTCGGCTCGCTGTTCTGCCATGACCTTTCGGCTTGGCCTCACCGGCTCCATCGGCATGGGAAAATCGACAACCGCCGCGATCTTTGCCGAATCCGGATGCGCAATCTGGGACGCAGACGCGGCTGTACATAAAATGTACAACCGTGGCGGGCTGGCGGTTGACCCGATTGGCACTCTCTGGCCCGAAGCGATCGAGGATGGCGCAGTGTCGCGGTTGGTGCTGAAAGAGATCCTTGGCCGCAATCCGGGACTGCTTCCAAAACTTGAAGCCATCGTGCATCCACTGGTTGCCCGGGACCGGGCAGATTTTGCCGCAACAACCCTGGCGCAGATCACCGTTTTCGACATCCCCCTGCTCTTCGAGACCGGTGGGGATGCCGAGATGGACGCCACGGCCTGTGTCTTCGTCGCGCCCGAGGTTCAGAAGGCCCGCGTGATGGAACGCGGCACCATGACCGAGGCGCAGTTTGAACAGATCCTCTCACACCAGATGCCCATCGCGGAAAAACTGGCGCGGGCGGATTTCCGCATAGAAACAGATACGCTTGAACATGCGCGCCGCCAGGTGAATGATGTGCTCAGCGACATCCGGGGCAGGATCAACCATGCGTGAGATCGTACTCGACACCGAAACCACAGGATTTGACCCGGCAACCGGCGACCGCATCGTCGAAATCGGCGCTGTCGAGCTGTTCAACCACGTGCCCACGGGCCGGACGTATCATCAATACATCAACCCGGAACGCGCGATGCCCAACGACGCCTTCGAGGTGCATGGCCTGGGCGATGAATTCCTGTCCGACAAGCCGATCTTTCGCGAAGTGGGCCAGGACTTCCTGGATTTTGTCGGCGACGATTCCATTCTCGTGATCCACAACGCCAGCTTCGACATGAAATTCCTCAATGCCGAGCTGGGCTGGGTCAACCTGCCGCGCATTCCGATGGATCGGGCGTTGGATACCGTGGCGATGGCGCGCAAGAAATTTCCCGGCTCGCCGGCTTCGCTCGATGCATTGTGCCGGCGGTTCCATATCGACAATTCGGCGCGGACGCTGCACGGCGCCCTGCTCGACAGCGAGATCCTGGCCGAGGTTTACCTGGAATTGATCGGGGGACGGCAGCCGGGGCTGGTGCTGGCGTCGATCGAAAAGACCAACGTGGCCAGCGGCGGCGGAAGCTGGAAGCCGAAACCTCGGCCGACGCCCCTGCCCTCGCGTCTGACAGAAGAAGAAAGCGCCGCCCATGCCGCCTTTATTGACGGGATGGGCGACGCAGCACTTTGGAAAAAGATGTCGCCGGGCTGAAGCCCGGCCTACCGCGCCCGATCAGGCGTTCGGCGTTTCCGGAGCCTGTTGCGCAGCCTGGCGGCGCATGATCTCGTTGCGGTACAGCGAAACGAAATCAATGGTTTCCAGGTTCAGCGGCGGGAAGCCACCATCGTGGGTCATGTCGCTGACAATGCGGCGCGCGAAGGGGAAGATCATCCGCGGGCATTCGATCAGCAGGAAGGGATGCAGCTGCTCTTCGGGAATGTTCTCGATGTGGAAGACGCCGGCGTAATCCATTTCCAGCAGGAACAGCACGTCGCCGGTGGATTTCGACTTCGAGGTGACCTTGAGCTTCAGAACCACCTCGTACTGGTGCGGCTGCTGGCGTTTCTTGGCGTCCAGGTTGACCTGAACCTCCATATCGGGCTGAACCTCGCCCGAGGCGCCCTTTTGCGACAGGATGTTTTCGAACGACAGGTCGCGCACGTATTGCGCCAGCACGTTCATTTTCATCGGCTGCTGCTGGGCCTGTTCGGGCTGGGGGGCTGCCGCACCGTTTTCGGTTTCGTTTTCGGCCATGTCTCACTCTCCGCAATTGGTTTGCGGTGCTTTACCAGCCCCATGGAAAAGGCTCAATGGTTGCTCCAGCCCGAGGGTTTGCCGCCCGAGGGCTTTTCCCCGGTCACATCTTCGTAATCGGCATCGATCACCGTGTCGCGCGGCCCGGTCCGGCGCGGATCATGGGGCCGGTCGTACCCGGGCCCCTGCCCCATCTCGAAACGCTGGACCTTCACCCGCTTGCGGATGAAATCATAGACCGCTTGCCGCACCGGCGGCATCAGAAGCGCAAAGCCCATTGCATCGGTAAAAAACCCCGGCGTCAGTAGAAGCGCGCCGGAAAACAGGATCATTGCCCCGTCTGCCAGTGGTTTGGTCGGATCCTGCAGGTCAGAGAAGGACCGTTGCAGGTCGGTCAGCGCGCTGCGTCCTTGTCGCCGCACCAGCGAGGTGCCGGCAATCGCGGTCAGGATGACGATGGCCAGGGTCGGCCAAAGACCGATGGCGCCCCCGACCTGGATGAACAGGGTAATCTCGATCAGCGGAACGAGAAGGAAGGCGAGAAGAAGATACATATCGGTATTCCCAAAGGCTTGCGGTTGCTGCGGTGGACTTGACCCCATGCAACGCTTACATAAGTGCAACACTGTCCGCTTTCAAAGTGCGTTACTCATGAGGTCCAGATGAACTCGCCCCTGCTCCAGCTCCTTGTCCTTGCTGGGATTGCCGTATTCCTGATTTTACGGCTGAAATCCGTGCTGGGCACACGCGACGGGTTTGAAAAGCCGCCGCTTCCGCGCGGAGCCGAGTCTTCGGACAAACGCCGTGACTTCGAAGTGATCGAAGGTGGTCCCGACCGCGACATCACCGACAACGTCGAGGAAGGCAGCCCCGCGGCCCAGGCCCTGGCCGAGATGAAGCGGGTCGAGCCTTCGTTCAACGTGTCGGAATTCATGGGCGGCGCACGCGGCGCTTATGAAATGATCCTGATGGGGTTCGAACGCGGCGAATTGGCCGAGATCAAGCCGTTCCTCGCCGAGGATGTCTACGAAACCTTTGCCGAGGTGGTCGAGGCGCGTGAAGCACAAGGTCTTACCATTGAGGCCGAATTTGTCGGCGTGCGTGAATTGTCGCTTGTCGGCGCGACCTTTGACAAGGCGACCGACCGGGCCGAAGTGACCATGAAGTTCATCGGTGAACTGACCCAGGTGGTGCGCGACAATTCCGGCGAGATCATCGAAGGTAGCCCGACCGCGGTCAAGAAACAGAAAGACGTCTGGACCTTTGCCCGCGTAATGGGATCGGATGATCCGAACTGGGCGCTTGTGGCCACCGATGAGTGAGCCGGTGGCATGCGGAGGCTTCTCACCCTTTTCGGCTTGATCGGTCTGACGATGGGAAGCCCGCCTGCGGCCGCCGAGGTCACCTATGAAGTGTTGTCCTTTGATCAGCTGGACGGCTGGGAAGAGGACAATCACGATGCCGCGCTTCAGGTTTTTCGGAACACCTGTATCGACATGCGCGGCCCGGATTGGAAATCGCTCTGCGCGCTTGCGCATGATGTAAAGGACGGCAAGGCGTTCTTTGAGCTGATGTTCCGCCCGGTGTTGATGGAAGACGGCGCCGAGGGGCTGTTTACCGGATATTTCGAGCCGGAACTTGACGGATCCCGCGTGCCGACGCCGCGCTATCGCTTTCCGGTGCATCGCATGCCCGGAGAGGCGCGTCGCAATCAACCCTGGCTGAGCAGGCAGGACATTCTGACATCCGGCGTGATGACGGGACGCGGGCTTGAAATCGCCTGGGTCGATGATCCGGTTGAGCTTTTCTTTCTTCAGATCCAGGGGTCCGGCCGGATCCGCATGACCGACGGATCGGTGGTGCGCGTGGGATACGCTGGCAAGAACGGGCATGAATACCGGTCGATTGGCCAGGAATTGGTGCGGCGTGGCGTCTACCAACCGCACCAGGTTTCGGCGGCGGTGATCAAGAACTGGGTCAAGCGCAACGGCGTGTTCGGCGAAGAACTGCTCTATCACAACCCGTCTTATGTCTTCTTCCGCGAGGTGTCGGAAGTGCCGGCGCACAAGGGGCCGCTTGGGGCGATGAATCGATCCATCACCGAGATGCGGTCAATCGCGGTGGACCCGAATATCGTTCGGCTGGGGTCCCCTGTCTGGATCGAAAAGGACGGCGACGGGCCGATGCGGCGGTTGATGATCGCCCAGGATACCGGATCCGCGATCAAGGGCGCGCAACGGGCCGACATCTTCTTTGGCACCGGTGATGCCGCGGGCCAGGCCGCCGGGCGGTTGCGTGATCCCGGGCGGATGATGGTGCTGATGCCGATCCAGCGCGCCTATGCGCTTTTGCCGGAATCGGTGCAATGACGCGAAAGCGGCGGCTGCGGCCGGAAGAAGCAGAGCTTTGGGGACAGGTGGCCAGAACCGCCGAGCCCATCCATCCGCACAAACCCGCCCCGGCGCCTCGCCCTGCCCCGAAACTTCAGCAGCCGCGCGATCCTGCCCCGACATCACAGGCCACTGTGTCGCAATTCCGTATCGGTCAAAACGCGCGCCCCGAGACCTCGGGCCATGCGCTGGCGCCGTCGATCTCGGATCAACTGGCGGCCGAGCCGGTGGCGATGGACAAGAAGGCCTTTACCCGGCTCAAACGCGGCAAGCTGAAACCCGAGGCGCGGATTGACCTGCACGGCATGACGCTGGACCGGGCGCATCCGGCACTGATCGGGTTCATTCAGCGCACGGCGGGCCGGGACATGCGGTTGGTCCTGGTGATCACCGGCAAGGGAAAGCAGGCGCAGGACGATGGGCCGATCCCGCGACGGCGCGGCGTATTGCGTCACCAGGTGCCGCAATGGCTTCGGATGGCGCCGATCGGCCACCTTGTCATGCAGGTCAGCGAGGCGCATATCCGCCACGGCGGCGGCGGCGCCTACTACGTCTATCTCAGGCGGCGGCGGTAAAGGCGCCGCGCGTCTGGGCAATGCCGATCATCATCATCACCGATGAAAAGATGAAATAGGCGGCAATACCGAGGTATTGCAGCTCGATCCCGACACCCTGGTCGATCAGCACCCCGGTCAGCCCAGGCCCCAGCGCCGAACCCAACACCATGACGGCCGCGGCCATCGCCTTGATCGATCCCAGGTGCGCCGTGCCGTAGAATTCCGCCCAGAAGGCATTCGGCAGCGTGGAGTTTGCGCCGGTTGTCAGCGCCAGGAACAGGAAGCCGAACAAGGCGGAGCCGGGCGATCCGGCATAGGCAAAGGCGGTGAAGGCCACGACCATCGGCAGTTGGTAATACGGGATCAGCCGGGCGGTGCCGAACCGGTCCAGCAACCAGCCCGAAAGGATCATCGCCACGACGCTGAAGCCGGTATAGATCGGGAAAAGCGCCACGAGGTCGAGATGTGCCCATCCCTTGACCTCGGCGAAGTGCACCTGCTGAAAGAAAAACGCGGTGTTGAAGGCCGAAGGACCAAGAAGCGCCGGGATCATGAACCAGAACAACCGGTGTCGCAGGGTTTGCCCACGCGTCCAGTGGCGCGCGTGCATGCCAAGGCTCTGATCATTGGCGGCAAGACTTTGCGGTGTGCGTTCGCTGCGCAGCAGGGCCAGCAGCAGCGGAATCCCCGCCATCGCAACACAGGCCGACAGCATCCAGAGCATCCGCCAGTCCCAGGCCGCAAGCAGGACGACAAAGATCATCGGCAGAAAGGCTTCGCCCAGGGCAAAACCAAGCTGCGCAATCGCCAGTGCCTTGCCGCGTGAGGCAACGAACCAGCGGGCCATCGACACGGCCGAGATATGCACCGTCATCCCCTGCCCCGTCAGCCGCAACGCAAAGATCACCGCCGGCAATAGCCAGACGGTGGACAAAGCCATCGACAAGCAGGCAAAGGCCAGCATCACCAACACGATGGATCCCAGCACCCGTGCCCGGAACAGGTCGGTCAAGCCGCCTGCCCAGACCATGACCGCCGCCGACAAGGTGGTGCCCAGCGAATAGATGCCGCCCCATTGGCCGTGGCTCAGATCGAATTCTGCGCGGATCTCTCCGGCGAAGATCGAGATGAAGAACGTCTGGCCGAAGCTCGACATGAATGCCAGAAGCGCCCCGGCGGCAAGCCAGGGCGCGTTTTCCAGCAGGAAAGACCGCTCACGCACGTGTCAGCTCCTTTGCACATCCGGCAGGAGCAGGCGTGCGGTTAGATCAGTTGTTCAAATTGTTCGCCGTATTGGCGACCTGGGCCGTGGTTCCCAACGCCGCGCCAAAGATCGACAGCACAGTCCGGACGGCAACCACGGGCGATTCGGTGGCAAGCACCGTATCATTCGGGTTTATAAGGAAATTGCGCGCGGCGAACAGCCCGTCCGCGGACGTAAGGTCAAGCGAGAAGATGACATGTTGCATTCTCGGCCCGTTCCGAGGCTCGGCCACGACGTGTTTCGCAGGGTATTCCCGCAGCACAAGGATGCCTTTGGGGTCGGCGCGCTCGTCGTTCAGCCCGCCCATTAGCGTGATCGCTTCCAGCGCGGTGACGTATTCCTTGGGGAAATAGATCAGGTCCTCGGACCCCGAAGCGCCAAGCGCGGTAAAGGCGCGTTCGTCGTTCTGGACGATGATCTTGTCATCGCCGCGCAGACGTGTGTTGCGCTGCGGGCTGGCAAAAAGGTCCTTGGCCGGGATCGAATAGGTGCGGTTGCCGCGTTGCAGGCTGACCAACGGGTTGCGCAGGCTGTCATCAATGCCGCCAGCAGTGGCCAGAACGCTGAGGATTGATGTATCGCGCGTCGGCAGCGGATAGGTGCCGGGCGCGCCGACCCCGCCGACTACCGAGACCGAGTTGGTGACACCCGGAGTCGAGACCAGTTGAACCTGGGCATCCGGCGCAATCGGCGAAAGCTCGCTCTGGATGCGTTTGCGGGCGCCGGCGGTGGTCAGGCCGTTGACCACGACGTCACCGACATAGGGCACAAAGATCGTGCCGTCGGCTGCAACAACAAGACCTTGCATTGCGGTCACGTTGGTGCCCACCGGGGTCAGCAGCGAATTCGCCTGATTGTCCCAGATCCGCAGGTCGATGGTATCGCCCACGCGCAGGACCTGGCTGTTGGGTCCGGGATTTGCCTTGATCCAGTTGAAACTGCCACTCCACCCGGTGACGGGCCAGTGTTCGATCAACTTGGCGTTGTGACGGGTGACGGGAAAAACCTGGAACTGCGAGTCTTCGGCAGTGGCTTCGCGGGTGACCTCTCGTTGCAAGGCCGCCCCACGGGGCAGACTTCCGCAGGCAGATACAGCACAGATCAGCACGACTGAAACGGCGCGCGCAATATTGGTCACCACGAATTTCCCCCGAATACCGCAGCATGTTTTGTAGAACTTTCTAGCCGCTCTTGACGATGATAAACAGACTGCGAGTCCAATAAATGAGAGGCGCTCCACAGGTGTCACACCGCGGTCGGAAAATATCACTTCTCATCCTGGGTGCAACCGGGCGCGTGGCCCGGTCGCTCCAGCGGGTATGGAACGAAAAACCGCCGCAAAACATGGAATTGCACTGGGTGTCGCGCCGGATGATCCCCGGCGTCGACCAGGTCTGGGTCCCAGGCGAGCCTGTGGTTTCCCTGCCACAGTGTGATGTTGTTTTTTCGCTTTGGGGGGCGGTGTCGGGCGATCGGGCGACGCTGGACGGCAATACGGAGTTGGCGAAAGCCGCGCATGAAGCGGCGCGGCATTGCGGTGCCGATCGGGTGATCCACGCATCAAGCTCTGCGGTTTACGCGCCGTCGACCGAGATCCTGGACGAAGCGGCGCCCTGTTGCCCGCGCAATGAATACGGCAAGTCCAAGCTGCGGATGGAACGGGCCGTCGCCGATGAAACGCCGTTGCCGATCATCCTGCGCATCGGCAACGTGGTGGGCGCTGGCGGGTTGTTCGATTCACTTGGCCGGCCCGACGACATCTTCCTTGACCAGTTTCCCGACGGCAGCGGGCCGTTGCGCAATTACGTGGCGCCCAGCACGCTGGCCCGGATCGTCGAGACATTGGCCACCTGTGCGCCGAAGGAGGTGCCGCCGGTCCTGAACGTCGGCGGGCGTCGGCCGGTGGCCATGCAGCACATCATCGAGGCCGCGGGGCGCGAATTCACCTGGCGCCCGGTGGCTGAGACCAACCTGCCGGCGATGGTTCTGAACACCGACCGGCTGAACGCGCTGATCGACCTGGGCGACGACAGCACCGATCCGGTGCAGCTGGTCGACGAATGGCGCCGCTACGCGAGCCCGCTATGACCTGGCAGAAACGTATCCTCGACCTGGTCAGCGCGCTGTTTCTGCTGATCGTGCTTGGCCCGGTGATCCTGATCCTCGCGGCGGTGATCCTGCTGCGCGACGGGCGCCCGGTGCTTTACGTTTCGGAGCGGATGAAGGCGCCGGGCAGGCCCTTCAACCTGTACAAATTCCGCACCATGACGATTTCTTCCGCAAATACCGGCGTTTCCGGTGGGGACAAGGCGGCGCGCGTCACCGCGACCGGACGGTTCCTGCGGGCCAAGCGGTTGGACGAGCTTCCGCAATTGCTCAATATCCTGAAAGGAGACCTGAGCTTTGTCGGACCGCGACCGCCGTTGCGCATGTATGTCGAACGCTTCCCCGCGCTTTATGCCCGGGTTCTGAAATCCCGCCCGGGCGTAACCGGGCTTGCCACGTTGGTGTTTCACCGTCATGAAGAGGCCTTGCTCAAACCCTGTGCCACCGCCGAAGAGACTGATTCTGTCTATTCGCGTCGATGTGTGCCCAGAAAGGCGGAACTCGACCTGATTTATGCCGCGAACCAATCGGTGTGCTACGATCTAAGGCTGATGTTCGCGACAGTTTTTCGCTCTATACGTGTTCGGCCAGACAGATCGCGCCGCAGACACAAAATGTAGTCGGCGGAATTCCGCCAGATGTGATGTGAGGAACGTCACGTAAAAACGCATCGTAGCGAAAATCCTCTGGACAGGGTAAAAACGACCAGAAGCGTGATACCGAGCACCGCAAAACTGCCTTAGCGGAATTTCAAGCTCGTCACTTGGGGTAATTTTTTATGCTGCATTCTCTTTTGGTCCGAATGAACCGCAGCCAAAAGGCCTTCGTCTTTGCTGCAATCGATTCAGTTTTGGTCATCTTTTCGTTCCTAGGAGCAAATTCTTTGCTCTCTGCATCAATTCCGGACCTTCATACGGTTCAGACCAGCCTGCCTTACCTTGCTGTAATGGTCCCTGTCGCTCTGAGCCTGATCCGGTATTTCGGTCTGCATCGTACAAAGCTGATCGCCTATGAAATGAAAGGCGTTCTTCAGACCGCCTTTACCGCCGCTGTGACCTGCCTGTCCGGTGTCGTGGTCAGCCTTTTGTTGGGCCACCAGATCTCGATCCAGCTGTTCGTGATTGCCGCCATGATCCTGTTGATCAGCTCGGCCGGGGCGCGGCTTTTCCTGCGGCAAGTGGTGATCCGTGTCTACCAGCGCGGCAACGGACGCAAACGCGTCCTGATTTACGGTGCCGGCCGCACCGGCCAACAGCTTGCTTCGGCGCTCTTGTCGGACATCGTGCTGTCGCTGGAGGGGTTCATCGATGACAACCCCGCAATGCAGGGGCTGACGATCGGCGGCGCCAAGGTGTTTCCGCCGTCGCGGATAGAAGCACTGGTGGAATCGCGGCGCATCGACCGGATCATCCTGGCCATGCCCTCGGCCAGCGAAGCGGACAAGGCGCGCATCGCCCAGAAACTGAGCCATCTGGCCTGTGAAGTGCATATCATGCCGACCTTTGCCCAGCTGCTGGTTCGCAAGAACGCGGGCACCGAAACCCGGCCGCTGGATTTCTCGAAATTGCTTGGCCGCAATCACCTGGAATCCGAATTGCCTGGGGTGAGCGATGCCTATGAAGGCAAATGCGTGCTGGTCACCGGGGCAGGGGGGTCGATCGGCTCGGAACTGTCGCGGCAGATCGCGATGTGCCAACCTTCGAAACTGGTCCTGCTCGATCACTCGGAACTGCTTCTATACAATATTCAGCGCAAGCTTGGCGCGATCCAGCAACAGGTCGAGATCGTCAGCGTCCTTGGGTCGATCTGCGAACCGCAGCTGATTGACCGCGTGTTCCGCGAACACAAGATTGACGTTGTGCTGCACGCGGCGGCCTACAAGCATCTGCCGTTGCTGGAAACCAACGACATTGAAGGCATGCGCAACAACGTGCTGGGCACCAAGGTCGTCGCCCAGGCCGCAAACAAACATGGCGCCGAGCGCTTCATCCTGATTTCCAGCGACAAGGCGGTGCGCCCAACCAGCGTGCTGGGCGTATCCAAGCGGCTGGCGGAAATGCTGGTCCAGGATTTGGCGACGCGCTCGACGCGGACCATGTTCTCGATGGTGCGCTTTGGCAACGTGCTGGGGTCTTCCGGTTCGGTCATTCCGCTGTTCCAGGACCAGATTGCCCGCGGCGGACCGGTCACGGTCACGCATTCCGATGTCACCCGCTATTTCATGACTGTGAGCGAGGCCGTGCGCCTTGTGTTGCTGGCCGGGTCCTTTGCCCGTGGCGGCGATGTCTTTGTGCTGGACATGGGCAAGCCGATCTCGATCCGGTTGATTGCCCGCAAACTGATTGAAAACTCTGGCCACACGGTGCGCGATGCCGCCAATCCCAACGGCGACATCGAGATTCTCTTCACCGGCCTGCGCCCGGGCGAGAAGCTGGAAGAAGAGCTTTTGATCGGCTCTGACATGCTGACCACGCCACACCCCAAGATCCTGCGTGCGCAAGAGCTGCACCTGTCCGAGCTTGAGATGGCAAACGTGTTGCAGGAGCTGCGCCGCGCCATCGACGCACATGACAGCGCCGTGGTGCATCAGATTGCCGAACGCTGGGTGGAACGTTGCCCGCGTGAGGTGGTGGCGCGCCAGGAAGAAACTTCGGAAACAGCCTGATTGTTTATCGGGCCAGAGATTCGGGCGACGGGCGGAACCGGCAAGAGCAACATGGTATCAGGGGGCGAACGCCCCCTTTTTCATGGCTGGTATCAAACGCGGATCAGAAGCGGATTTGCCGGGTCAGCGCATCGCCAAGGCTTGGGCCGAACCATTGTTTGGACTTCAGGACACGGCCATTTCCGTTGACTGCGTAGCTGTTGGTGAAGCTTCGCAACCCGTTGATCTGCGTGCATTCCTCGGTCATCGCGGTGGTCCGCGGTGTGCCGGACGTGGCGCCAACCGTGACGTCGCAGCTGAAGTGGAAGCGTACGGTCTGATCTTCGCCATCCAGGAACCGCATCTCGCGGTGGATAATGCCGCCGCGCCGCTGCGCGATCAGCCGGGGCAATTCACCCAGGTCGGACGAAATCAGGTCCCCGCCCAGGCCCCGGCTTCCGCGTGCAAGGCCGTTCTGCAAGGACACCGTCTGACGCGCCGAGGTGGCATAGGTCTGCACCGGGCCATTGCGGCCGATTTCCAGTATCAGCGCGTTGGAATTGATCTTGGGAAAGTCGATCAGCACCAGCGGTTGCTTGACCTTCGCCGCCACCTGCTGAACCTGCGCCGGGGTCACCCGGGCCGGGCCGTCGCTTGATCCGCCGCTGATCCTTTGGGTCGCGAAATCGCGGACATACTTGTTGAGTTCGCTGCCTTCGCCGCCACTGCTGCATCCCTGGAGGATCATGGCACAGCCCAAGGCTGCCAGGGCGCCAAGGCGACGGAACGGCCGGGGGTCGAATGTCACGCTCATCTCCAGAACTTGCCCCAGGTTTTTGCCATGTCGGGCTGGTGATAGCCGCGGACCTGTTCGTACAGGCGGCCATTGACGTTCAGGCGCGCACCGCCGTCGCGGGTCAGCGACTGGATGACGAAATCGCTGCGTTCGGTCGAGGGTTGGCCGCTGACCGTGCTGAGCGGGATGGTGATGCGGATGCCCTTGTCAAAAGAGCCTTCGCCGAAGTCTTCGAAGGGGACGTCGGTCACGGTGGCATAGGCGCCGACGCGCCAGCCATTGGCAAATTCGCGGTCGACGGTCACGGTTGCACCGTAGTCCCCGGCCAGGAAGCGACCGACATCAAGCTGGCCATGGAAGCCGTTGCCAAAATCGTAATAGGCCGAGACATGGCCGTTGACGTCCGGGATCCGCCCGGTGCGCGTCTCGGAAGACCGCAGGCCGAAGAGCTGATCGAAATCACGCGGTTTGACATAGTTGACCTCGGCACCCAACGCGAGGCGGCTGTCCACCGGTTTCCACAGAAGCTCGCCCGACACGCCGGCATACATCTCTTCCAGGTAACCGGCGGTGACGCGGCTGTAGAAATTGCGCCCGGGCCGTCCGTAGTGGGCCACTGTCAGATGCTCGATGGCGGGGTCGCCCTCGGCGGAATACCGCGCCTTTTCGGTCCGCACCAGTGGCAGGGCATCGTCGTCGACCCGGTCGATATCCGACAGGTTGCCGGTCAGCTTCTTGGTAACCGAACCCGAGATCACGAAATTCGCAGTCGGCCTGTAGCTGGCGCTGGCCCGCATGCCCAGGTCGGCCCGTAGCGGGTTTTCCGGGTCAAAGAAGCTGAATTGCAGGTAGGGCGCGATGGCCCAGCCAAAGGTGGGATATTGATCGTCAAAGGGCGTGGGCGCGCGACCGAATCCATCGGTAATGGCCGTGCGGGCCAGGATGTCGGCGTTGTCTTCGTGTTCCAACGCTTCGAGGTCGGACCGCTTCAATGTCACCGCCGAAAGCGCCATTCCGTCGACCATCGGCACGATCACGAACGTTTCGATCGAGGCGGGCAACGTGCGGGTCATGGCCCGGGCGGTACGCCCGATGGCCTGGGGGACGGCGCCGAAACGCGGGTTGCGCAGGCGGACCGTTGCGGTGTGAGGCTCAAGCTTCAGCCCCTCCAGAACCAGCCCGTCATTGGTCATCGCGGTGTTGAGCGAGTTGCGGTAGCCCGTGGTGCTGTTGCCGACCCAGCCCAGGTCGCGCGACGCTCCCTTGGCCCGCGGTGCAACCGGCACCGGCGCCGATTCCGCGCCGCCGGGCACCCGGGCCTTGCGCGGGTTGGTGTGCATGGTCAGCTGGGCGCCGACGGAATTGCCATAGGCATGGTACAATGACAGCTGCGCGCCGTTCTTGAACCGGTAATCAATGCCCAGGTTCCAAGGGGAATCGTCGTCGTGCTCGCCATTGGCGCGTTCGGCGGTATAGGTGTCGGATGAATATTCCGCCGAGAACCGCAGCCGATCATTGGGCGCATAGCTCAACCCGCCAAAGCCGGCCGCATCACCCCGGAACCAGCGGTCATAGGTCGGCAGCCCGCCTTCGCCCAGGATCTCGCGCGGGCGGTGGCCGGTTTCGGCAAAAGGATCGCGCGACCCAAGCCGGCCCCAACCGACGCCGCCGGTCACTTCGAGGCCTGGAAAGACCTCCTTGGTGGCAACAAGGTATTCGCCGCCGTAAAGCCCGGTGCCGATGAAATCCTGCAGGCCGACCACGACGCTGGGCAGGTAGTCGCCTTCCTTCAGAAGCTGGAACCGCAGGTCGAAGCTGCGGTCGTAATAAACGCCGTCCACCGCGCCGGGGACCGGGAAATTGTCGATCCGTGAATAGCGGAAGCTGCCGCTCAGCCGTGGGGTGATCTGGAAGTTCAGCGTCGCACGCCCCTGGTCGCCGACTGCGCCCAGCGTCGTCGACAGGGTCGCATCCGGGGCAACATTCGCCGTCGGCATGTCGATCAGGCCCGGCACACCATAAAGGTTGTGGGACGGGATGCTTTCGGCCTGGGCCCCGACCGAAGGAAACACGATAAGCCCAGTGAGAAGCGCGGCGGCGCTGCCCCTCAGGGTGGTTCTCAACGATCTTGGCATGGAATGGCCCTGTCCCGAAACTCTTGCTCAAAGTGTTAAGCCTATCCTTGGGACAAGTCCATCGCGGGGGGCGGGAAACCCGGGACCTGTGACAAATTACGAACGTCCTGTTGCCGGTTGCGGAACGGGGCGCCGCGGGCGTTCACCGTCATGCCGCGACAAATGGAAGTTCGACGGCAAAGGCGGGTACGGACAAACAGGACACCAAAATATCGAGGATGCCGCACGTGGACCTGAATGATCGACGCGTTCTGCAGAAATGTCCGGTGTTGGGGTGGGCGCGGGCTGGATGAAAATGGGCCGTCATTACCTCATAGGAAATGCACTATCCTCGCAGGCAACTTCGCCGAGAAGAATCAATTCGCCAGCTCCCGGTTGTCACGCGCAACGAAATGGCGGAAGCGCGACTTGATGCCGGGAAAGCGTGTCTATGCCTTGAAAATGAGCTTGTTTTTGCAACCGAAAGGGCGGCTGGAAACCGACTGCAGCGCGAAATTTGATCATAGTTACCCGGGGGGATGATGCAAATTGGGCACAAAATGGCCATGTTTACGTGTTATTGTTGCCCATATGCCGCAGCGGCCAACTTGGCTCGGGTCCGATGAAAAAAACATGAGAACGGGTTTGAAACAGGCTTTCTATCACTGTAGTTTCCATCCGCGTGGGGTGTATGTTCACCCAAGACTGTCTGGAGAACATTATGAAAAAGTTTACCTTTGCAGCTGCTGCAGCTATTGCGCTTGCTTCGGCCGCACCGGCGATCGCCCAGCAGGCGGACGTCGCAGCCGACCCGTTCGTGGCGTCGCAGGGCACCACCGAACTCGCCATCATTGGCGGTGTGACCGCGCTGGTGCTGATCGCTGCTGCATCGGGCGACAGCTCGTCGGGCACCGACTAATCGGTCCCAACCGACCTGAAATGCAGGAAGCGGCGGTCGTTTTGACCGCCGCTTTCGCGTTTGGGGGTAGGGTGCGGGTTATCCCGCCATCAGGATCAGCGCTGTTCCCGCCGATCCCGCCAGGATCCCCAGTGCAACCAGTCCGATGCCTGCGGCGCTTTTCCAAAGCGCCGGGCGGGGTGCGGGGGGTTCGGATTGGCGGATCAGCGCGGCCTCGACCAGTGCCGGCAGTCGTGGACCGAACCGCGCGAGGACCTGCGCGGTGCTTGCCAGGTCACGGGTCAAGGCACGGGGGCCGATGCTGTTGCGGATGTAATCCTCGACGATTGGCCGGGCCACTTCCCAGATATTGGTATGAGGATTGAGCGACCGCGCCACACCTTCGACCACCACCATTGTGCGCTGCAGCAGGATCAGCTCGGTCCGGGTTTCCATGCCGAAACGCTCTGTCACCTCGAACAAGTAAGCCAGCAGCTTGGCCATCGAGATACGCGTCGCATCCATGCCGAAAATCGGTTCGCCCACCGCGCGCAGGGCGCGGGCAAATTCCTCGACATCGCGGTCGGCGGGCACGTAACCGGCTTCGAAATGCACTTCGGCCACCCGCTTGTAGTCGCGCTTGATGAAGCCAAACAGGATCTCTGCGTAAACCCGGCGGGTGTATTCGTCGATATGCCCCATGATGCCGAAGTCATAGGCGATGATGTCGCCGTTCGCCGCCACCTTCAGGTTGCCCTGGTGCATGTCGGCGTGGAAGAAACCATCGCGCAGGGCGTGGTTGAGGAACAATTGCAGCACCCGCTCGGACAGCAGTTGCCGGTCATGCCCCGCCGCATCCAGCGCGTCATTGTCGCCCAGGGCCTCGCCCTCGGCCCAGCCCATTGTCATGACGCGGCGGTCCGAGAGGTTCCACTTGATCTCGGGCAGCTGGAAACCTTCGTCGTTCTTGGTATTGGCCGCGAATTCCGAAGCCGCGGCGCTTTCCAGCCGCAGGTCCAGCTCGCCCATGACCACACCTTCGAAATGGCGGATCACCTCCATCGGGCGCAGGCGGCGCGAGGACGGCGAGAGGAATTCGATGGTGCGGGCCGCGAAATAGAAAGCGTCGATGTCGCGACGGAAGGCGCGCTCGATGCCCGGACGCAGCACCTTGACCGCGACGGTTTCGCCGGTTTCGGCCACGCGGGCCTTGTGCACCTGGGCGATGGAGGCGGCGGCGACCGGTTCACTGAACTCCGAGAACACGGTTTCGGAGGCGACGCCAAGCGAGCGGCTGACCGTTTCGCGTGCCTCATCCACCGAAAACGGTGGCAGCTTGTCTTGCAGCACGCGCAATTGTGCGGCCAGCTCGGGGCCTATGACGTCAGGCCGGGTCGAGAGGATCTGGCCGAACTTGATATAGGCCGGGCCCATCACCGTCAGCGCGCGGGTCACCGGCGGCAGCGACGGGTCACCCTTGTATCCCAGCCACTTGAAAGGCCAGCCGACGGCGCGCGCCGCGGCGCGCAGAAAGGGCGGCGCTTCAAAGGCGTCAAGCACGTCGGTCATGGCGCCGGTGCGTTCCAGCGTTGCGCCGGTGCGGACCAGCCGGAAAATGTTGTGCGGTCCCCTCATGTCACAGCTTCCAGCCCGAGTGCAGACAGGCGACGCCCATCGTCAGGTTGCGATATTTCGCCTGTTCGAAGCCGGCCTCGCGGATCATCTGTAGAAAGGTCTCCTGGTCCGGAAAGCGGCGGATCGATTCGACGAGGTACTGATAACTGTCGCGGTCATTGGCGATCAGCTTGCCCATCTCGGGGATCACGTTGAAGGAATAGCGATCATAAGCCCATTGCAGTCCCGGGTTGGGGATCTGCGAAAATTCCAGCACCATCAGTCGTCCGCCGGGTTTCAACACGCGAAAGGCCTCGGCCAGAGCGTCCTGGGGCCGGGTCACGTTCCGGATGCCGAAACTGATGGTGTAGACGTCAAAGGTATTGGCGTCGAAGGGCAGGGCCATCGCGTCGCCCACCACCCAGTCGAGGCTGTCGGCCATCTTCTCGGCCTCGGCGCGTTTGCGCCCTTCCACCAGCATCGGCTCGGTCAGGTCCAGAACGGTGGCATGGGCCTGGCCCGCGCGGTTGAGGAAGCGGAATGAAACATCGCCCGTTCCACCCGCCACGTCGAGAAGCTTTTGCCCCGGGCGCGGCGCCAGCCAATCCATCATCGCGTCCTTCCAGACCCGGTGAATGCCCATCGACATGACGTCGTTCATCACGTCGTACCGCGAAGCGACCGAGTTGAACACGCCCTGCACCCGCCCGGCCTTTTCGGCCTCGGGCACGGTCTGATAGCCGAAATGTGTGGTCTTCTGCTCGTCCTGCGTCATCGCGCCTTGCCGTTTTATCCTGTCCCGCTTTCTTATAGAGCGCTGACAGGCCGTTACAATGCGGCCGCTTGGACCGGAGCCTTGCAGATGCCTGAATTGCCCGAAGTCGAGACGGTTCGCCGCGGTCTGGCCCCCGCGATGGAGGGTGCGCGCATGGCGCGTGTCGCCGTCAATCGCCCGGATTTGCGCTGGCCCTTCCCCGCGCGGATGGCCGAGCGGCTGACCGGAGCGCGGGTCTTGCAGCTGCGGCGGCGGTCGAAGTACATCCTGGCTGATCTGGATACCGGCGAGACGCTGTTGATCCACCTTGGCATGTCCGGTCGCATCCTGATTTCCGGCGATCCGCTGGGGCAGTTCGTGCATGACCACCCGGCGCCGGAAAAGCATGACCACGTGGTTTTCCACATGGAAAACGGTGCGCGCATCACCTTCAACGACCCCCGGCGTTTCGGGGCGATGGACCTGATGGAGACTGCGACAGCCGCGGCGCATCCTGTGCTGGCCAAGCTGGGGCCGGAGCCCCTGGGCAACGATTTCCACGAAAGCTACCTTTCGGAAGCGCTGAAAGCCCGCAACACCCCGATCAAATCGGCGCTGCTGGACCAGAAGATCGTGGCCGGCCTGGGCAATATCTATGTCTGCGAGGCGCTGTTTCGCACCGGCATTTCGCCGACGCGCAAGGCGCGCAACATCAGTGCGGCGCGGCTGGAACGCCTTGTCCCGGTGATCCGCGAGGTCCTGACCGAGGCGATTGCGGCGGGGGGATCTTCGCTGCGGGATTTCCGGCAGGCGGATGGCGAACTGGGCTATTTCCAACACAGTTTCGATGTCTATGGCCGCGAAGGCGCGCCGTGCCGAACCGCTGATTGCACTGGCCAGGTCGCGCGTATCGTGCAATCCGGGCGCTCCAGCTTCTATTGCCCGGTCTGCCAAAGATAGCTTGAACCGTGCAATCAGAGTGATAAGCACGGGAAACTGACCGAAACAACGGAAAGCATCAGACATGGCCTATGAGACGATCATCGTCGAAGTAGAAGACCACGTTGCCACCATCACCCTGAACCGGCCTGACGCGCTGAATGCGCTGAATTCGCAGCTTCTGAAAGAGCTGTGCCAGGCCTTGGGCGAGGCGGCGGAAAACGACAAGGTGCGTTGCATCATCATCACCGGCTCGAACAAGGCCTTTGCCGCGGGCGCGGACATCAAGGAAATGTCCGAGAAGTCCTATGTCGATGTCTTCACCAACGACTTCTTCTGGCCCGAGCACATGGCCATCACCACCAAACGCAAGCCGATGATTGCGGCGGTGGCGGGTTATGCGCTGGGCGGTGGCTGCGAATTGGCGATGATGTGCGATTTCATCATTGCCGCCGACAACGCCAAATTCGGCCAGCCCGAAATCAACCTGGGCGTGATTGCCGGCCTTGGCGGCACCCAGCGGCTGACCCGCCTGGTGGGCAAGTCCAAGTCGATGGACATGCATCTGACGGGGCGTTTCATGGATGCCGAAGAGGCCGAGCGCGCCGGGCTTGTCAGCCGTATCGTGCCGGCCAAGAAGCTGATGGAAGAAGCGCAGGGCGCCGCCCAGAAGATCGCGGAAAAGAGCATGCTGGCGGCGATGGCCGCCAAGGAAGCGGTCAACCGGGCCGAGGAAACTTCGCTGGCCGAAGGGCTTCTGACCGAGAAACGGCTGTTTCACGCGCTCTTTGCCAGCGAGGACCAGAAGGAAGGCATGGCCGCCTTCCTCGAAAAGCGCGAGGCGCAGTTCCGCGACCGTTGACCGCATGAATAGGGCTTTGCAAGCACGCGCAGATTGGCTATATGCCGCCGTCATACATGCGCGTGCGGCCCGCTCTGGCTAGAATCACCTCCGGTGCAGATCCCTGTCAGGATCGGTCTGGTCCCGCGTACAACGAAACGCTCCAGACCCGAAGAGGGGAATGCATATGGCCAATACGACGCAGTCCAAGAAACGCGCTCGTCAGAACGAAAAACGCTTTGCCGTCAACAAGGCACGCCGCTCGCGCATCCGCACCTACCTGCGGAAAGTCGAAGAGGCGATCGCCTCGGGTGACCAGGAAGCCGCCACCGTGGCACTGCGCGCCGCTCAGCCCGAACTGATGCGCGGTGTGACCAAGGGCGTTCTGCACAAGAACACCGCAGCCCGCAAAATGTCGCGTCTTTCGGCGCGCGTAAAAGCACTGGGCTAAGGGTTTCACACCTTTTCCGGACGCCAGGGGCGCCCCCGTTTCGGGGCGCCCTTTTTCGTGCCTGAACGCCGCCTCGGCCCCCTGTGGCGGCTTTGCACGGGGCTGGGGATTCTTTTTCGGCATTACCCGAGTCAACATTTAAGAAGGGTTGCCGCTCTGCTGCCCGTGTTGCTAGTTTCAAACCTGCGATTCACCGTCGCAGGACTTGGGGGGACAGGCCAAGACCAGTCGGAAACAACGACTGACCGTTCAAAAAGATAGGGTAACACCCTGTTTTTGAACGGGTAAGAGCGTATTGCTCAAAGCCGTGTCCAACAGGCTAATCTCGGTTGGGAAGCCGATTTCACCAGGGGCATCTGCCCTTGGCCGAAAGCTGTTTCCCTGCCGAAAACGCGTCGCCGGGGCTGCCCGGCATGGGGAGGCGCGATTTGTTAAATGGGGACATCGGATGCTTGTGTGGGGCAGCCGGGACATACTGGGAACGGACGCAGGGACAACATGACAAAAGACCAATGGGGTGCACTACAAGGGCAGTTGCGTGACACCGTCGGAGCCAACAATTACACCAACTGGATCGAACCGCTGCAGTTCGACGGAGTTACGGATGGTGTGGCAAAATTCCTGGTGCCGACGAACTTTCTCGGCAACTACGTATCGCGGAACTTCGGCGATCTGCTGCTTTACACGATGACCAACGCCGGGGCCGAGGTGCGCCGGATCGAATTTGACGTGCCGGCCAACCGGGCGTCCGCGCCACGTGCTGAAGTTGAAAAACCGCAGCCGAAACGACCGGCAACCCAGAGCGCCGCGAAATCGGACCTGGCGGATCTGCTGCCCAGTGCGCCGCTGGACCGCCGCTTCACCTTCGACACTTTCGTCGTCGGCAAGCCGAACGAACTGGCCCATGCCGCCGCGCGCCGGGTGGGTGAGGGCGGTGAAGTGACCTTCAACCCGCTGTTCCTTTATGGCGGCGTGGGCTTGGGCAAGACGCACCTGATGCATGCCATCGCCTGGGAGCTGAAGGAGCGTCAGCCGCATCTGAACGTGCTGTACCTGTCGGCGGAGCAGTTCATGTACCGTTTTGTCCAGGCGCTGCGCGACCGCAAGATGATGGATTTCAAACAGATCTTCCGCTCGGTCGACGTTCTGATGGTGGATGACGTTCAATTCATCGCCGGCAAGGACAGCACCCAGGAAGAGTTCTTTCACACCTTCAACGCGCTGGTGGACCAGAACAAGCAGATCATCATCTCGGCTGACCGCGCCCCGGGCGAGATCAAGGACATGGAAAACCGCATCCAGTCGCGCCTGCAATCCGGGCTGGTGGTGGACCTGCATCCCACCGATTACGAACTGCGCCTTGGCATCCTGCATTCCAAGCTTGCAACGCATCGGTTGCAGTACCCGGACCTGGAACTTGACGGCAAGGTGCTGGAATTCCTGGCGCATCGCATCTCGACCAACGTGCGCGTGCTGGAAGGCGCGCTGACCCGGCTGTTTGCCTTTGCCTCGCTGGTGGGGCGTCCGATCACGATGGAACTGACGCAGGATTGCCTGGCCGATGTGCTGCGCGCCTCGGAACGCAAGATCACCATCGAGGAGATCCAGCGCCAGGTGGCCGAACATTACAACATCCGGCTGTCGGAACTGGTGGGCCCCAAGCGTCTGCGCGTCTTTGCCCGTCCGCGCCAGGTGGCGATGTACCTCTGCAAGCAGCTGACCAGCCGCTCGCTGCCCGAGATCGGCCGCCGCTTTGGCGGGCGCGACCATACCACCGTCATGCACGGTGTGCGTCGGATCGAAGAGCTGAAGGTGCAGGACGGTCAGATCGCCGAAGACCTGGAAATGCTGCGTCGGTCGCTGGAAGCCTGAGCATTTGCAACACATTGGCGGGCCGGGATGAACTCCGGGCCCGCCCTGCCCTTGACGCCCCCGCAAAAGCATTGGAAACCTTTGCGAAAGCCTTGAAAAAGGGCTTGGCGCTATGGGGGGATACGGCTAACGTGCCGGTCCCGGGCTTTCGGAGGGACGAGAATGAAGATCAGCATAGAACGTGGCACCTTGCTGAAAGCCGTGGCACAGGCGCAATCAGTTGTTGAACGGCGCAACACCATCCCGATCCTGGCCAATGTCCTGATCGAAGCCGAAGGCGATTCCGTATCCTTCCGGGCCACCGACCTTGACATCGAGGTGGTGGACAAGGCCGCAGCCCAGGTCGAACGCGCAGGCGCGACCACGGTGTCCGCGGTCACCCTGCATGAAATCGTGCGCAAGCTGCCCGATGGTGCGCTGGTCACGCTCAGCGAAGAAGGCGCCTCGGGGCGGCTGACGGTCGAGGCCGGTCGGTCGAACTTCTCGCTGGCGACCCTGCCGAAAGAAGACTTCCCGGTTATGGCGACCTCGGAATATGCCACCAACTTTTCGGCCCCTGCACCGGTGTTGCGGCGGCTGTTCGACAAGTCGAAGTTCGCGATTTCCACTGAAGAGACACGGTATTACCTGAACGGCGTTTACATGCATGTGTCCGAGTCGGAGGGTGGCAAGGTGCTGCGCTGCGTGGCGACCGATGGCCACCGGCTGGCCCGGATCGATGCCGACCTGCCCGACGGCGCGGCGGACATGCCCGGCGTGATCGTTCCGCGCAAGACCGTGGGCGAAATGCGCAAGTTGCTGGACGATGACGACATGGAGATCGCGGTCTCGGTTTCGGAAACCAAGGTGCGCTTTGCCACGCCGGAAATCACCCTGACGTCCAAGGTGATCGACGGCACGTTCCCGGATTACACCCGCGTCATTCCGCAGGGCAACACCCGCAAGCTGGAAGTCGACGCATCGGATTTCGCCCGCGCGGTGGACCGCGTGGCCACGGTGTCCTCGGAACGGTCCCGCGCGGTGAAACTGGCGCTGGACGAAGACCGGCTCGTCCTGTCGGTCAACGCGCCCGACAGCGGTGCCGCGGAAGAGGAACTGGCCGTGGCCTATGGCGACGACCGGCTGGAGATTGGGTTCAACGCGAAATACCTGCTGGAAATCGCCAGCCAGGTGGACCGCGAGAACGCGGTGTTCCTGTTCAACTCGGCCGGCGATCCCACGTTGATGCGCGAAGGCAATGACACCAGCGCGGTCTATGTCGTCATGCCGATGCGGGTCTGACCGTTCCGCCGAATGTGCCCACCCACCTGACAAGCCTGAAACTGTCGCATTTCCGGTCGCACAAGCGGGTCGTTCTGGCCTGTGATGCGCGCCCGGTTGCGTTGTTTGGCCCCAATGGTGCGGGCAAGACCAATATCCTGGAAGCGGTCTCGCTGTTTTCGCCGGGCCGCGGGTTGCGCCGCGCCAGCGCCGAAGAGATGACCCGCCGTCCCGAAGCGCTGGGATGGAAGCTGTCCGGTGAACTGATGGCCGAGGGCCGGGTTCGCGAGATCGAGAGCATCTCGGAAGGCGGCGCGTCGCGGCAGGTACGGATCGACGGCAAGCCCGCGGCGCAGATCGCATTGGGCAAGTTGGCGCGGGTGCTCTGGCTGATCCCTTCGATGGATCGGCTCTGGATCGAAGGCGCGGACGGGCGGCGGCGGTTCCTGGATCGGATGACGCTGAGTTTCTTTCCCGATCACGCCCAGGCGGTGCTGGACTACGAAAAGGCGATGCGCGAACGCAACCGCCTGCTCAAGGACCAGTTGCGCGACGCCCATTGGTACAGCGCGTTGGAGGCCCAGATGGCGCGCGCCGGGGCGATGATCCACGCCAACCGGACGGCGGCGCTGGCCCGCGTGTCGCGGGCACAACAGGACACCGAAACCGGCTTTCCGATCTCCGACCTTTCGCTCACATCCGCCGAGGACGAGATGCCGGATGGCGAGGCCGCGCTGCGTACTGCGCTGGCCGCCAGCCGCCCCCGCGACCTGGTGACCGGGCGCGCGATGGTCGGGCCGCATCGCGCGGATCTTGCGGCGGTCTACAGCGCCAAGGATGTTCCCGCCAAGGATTGCTCGACCGGGGAGCAGAAGGCGCTGCTGATCTCGTTGATCCTGGCCAATGCACGCGCCCTGGCGCAGGAGATCGGCAGCCCGCCGATCCTTTTGCTCGATGAGGTCGCGGCCCACCTGGATGCCGGGCGGCGCGCGGCGCTTTATGACGAGATCTGCGCGCTGGGCGCACAGGCCTGGATGACCGGAACGGGGCCGGAGCTTTTTGCCGACCTGGGCGAACGGGCGCAGCGTTTCGAGGTGACCGAGGCAATGGGCGAATCGCAGATCGTCACGATGTGACGCCACGGGCAAAACCCACAAAATATAGTGTCATCTGCGTGACATACCGCGAGAAAAAGCATATATTCCGGACAACTGAAAAAGAAGGCAACGCATGTCCGAGCAAGCTCAGCCGGCGCCTGAATACGGCGCTGATTCTATCAAAGTTCTCAAGGGGTTGGAGGCGGTTCGCAAACGCCCCGGGATGTATATCGGTGACACCGATGATGGATCGGGCCTGCACCACATGGTGTACGAGGTCGTGGACAACGGCATCGATGAGGCGCTGGCCGGTCACGCGGACTACGTTCACGTGAAAATCCACGCGGACAACTCGGTATCCGTGCGTGACAACGGCCGCGGCATCCCGGTCGACATCCATGAGGAAGAAGGCGTTTCCGCCGCCGAGGTCATCATGACCCAGCTGCACGCGGGCGGGAAATTCGACAGCAACTCCTACAAGGTTTCCGGCGGGTTGCACGGCGTCGGTGTTTCGGTCGTGAACGCGCTTTCCGTCTGGCTGGAGCTGCGGGTCTGGCGCAATGGCAAGGAACATTACGCCAAGTTCGAACATGGCGAAACGACGGAGCATCTGCGCGTCACCAACGATGCCGTCGGCGAATCCGGCACCGAGGTGCGTTTCCTGGCGTCCACGGGCACCTTTTCCAACCTCGAATACGATTTCCACACGCTGGAAAAGCGCCTGCGCGAGTTGGCCTTCCTGAACTCGGGCGTGAAGATCATCCTGGAAGACGACCGCCCGGCGGAACCGCTGCATGTGGAGCTTCTCTACGATGGCGGCGTCAAGGAATTCGTCAAATACGTCGATCGCCACAAGACCCCGATGATGCCCGAACCGATCTATGTCCGTGGTGAAAAGGACGAGATCGGCGTCGAAGTGGCGATGTGGTGGAACGACAGCTACCACGAGACGGTGCTGCCCTTTACCAACAACATTCCCCAGCGTGACGGCGGCACCCATATCGCGGGCTTCCGCGGCGCGCTGACCCGGACGCTGACGCGCTATGCCCAGGAAAGCGGCATCGCCAAGCGCGAAAAGGTGAGCTTTACCGGTGACGACGCGCGCGAGGGTCTGACCTGCGTGCTCTCGGTCAAGGTGCCCGATCCCAAGTTCTCGTCCCAGACCAAGGACAAGCTGGTCAGCTCAGAGGTTCGCCCGGCGGTTGAAAGCCTGATGAACGAGAAGCTGACCGAGTGGTTCGAAGAGAACCCCGGCGAGGCCAAGAAGATCGTGGGCAAGATCGTCGAGGCCGCCTTGGCCCGCGAAGCGGCGCGCAAAGCGCGTGAATTGACGCGGCGCAAGACGGCGATGGACGTGAACTTCCTGGCCGGGAAGTTGAAGGATTGCTCGGAAAAGGATCCGGCCAAGACCGAATTGTTCCTCGTCGAGGGTGACAGCGCCGGCGGCTCGGCCCAGACCGGGCGCGACAGGGGCACCCAGGCGATCCTGCCGCTCAAGGGCAAAATCCTCAACGTCGAACGCGCGCGTTTCGACCGGATGCTGTCGTCCCAGGAGATCGGCAACCTGGTGATGGCGCTGGGCACCGGCATTGGCCGCGATGAATTCAACATCGACAAGCTGCGCTACCACAAGATCGTCATCATGACGGACGCTGACGTCGACGGTGCGCATATCCGCACGCTGCTGCTGACCTTCTTCTATCGCCAGATGCCCGAGCTGATCGAGGGCGGGCATCTCTATATCGCGCAGCCGCCGCTCTACAAGGTGTCGCGCGGCAAGTCCGAGGTCTATCTCAAGGACCAGGCGGCAATGGACGATTACCTGATGAACCAGGGGGTTGAAGGCGCGATCCTGAGGCTCGCCGGCGGCGAAGAGATCACCGGCCAGGACCTGTTGCGCGTGGTCGAGGAAGCGCGGCAGCTCAAGCGCGTGCTGGACGCTTTCCCCACGCATTACCCCCGTCACATCCTTGAACAGGCAGCTATCGCCGGGGCTTTCGTGCCCGGCGCGGTGGATGCCGACCTGCAGGGTGTGGCCGACAAGGTGGCCGCTCGGCTCGACCTCATCGCGCTGGAATATGAAAAGGGTTGGCGCGGTCGCATCACACAGGATCACGGCATCCGTCTCGCCCGTATCCTGCGTGGCGTGGAAGAGGTGCGCACGCTTGACGGCCCGATGCTGCGCTCGGGCGAGGCGCGGCGCACCGGCTCCTTCACCCAGTCGCTTCAGGACGTCTACGGCAGCGCCTGTTCCCTGCACCGCAAGGACCGCTCCGAGGTGATCCACGGGCCTTTGGGTCTGCTCAAGGCGATCCTGGAAGAGGGCGAAAAGGGCAATGCGCTTCAGCGTTACAAGGGCCTGGGCGAGATGAACCCCGATCAGCTCTGGGAAACCACGCTGGACCCGGACGCGCGGACGCTGTTGCAGGTCAAGGTCGACGACGTGGCCGAGGCCGACGACATCTTTACCAAGCTGATGGGCGATGTGGTGGAACCCCGCCGGGAATTCATCCAGAAGAACGCGCTGAGCGTTGAGAACCTGGACTTTTGAACGGGCGTCGGCGCGTGACATAAGCGATCCGTTGCGGTTTCCCTTGAGGTTGGGGCTACCGAATGGATCGAGCAGCGCGCGCGATACATGATGCTGGAAGGTTTGCCGCCGCGTTGCAGGTGGCGCCGGAAGCGCTTGTGGGGGATCGGCCCCTGACCGAGATCGACCTGGTCGCAGCGCCGCAGGCACGCAGTTGCTGAAATTGACCGCAAATGGCCCACCGGCGTGGTGGGCCATTCACCTGGTTGCCTTTCGGATCAGGCCGGGACGATGACGCCGGGCAGGTCGTTCACCAGCATGGTGTCGGACGGCTGGAAGTGAATGACCGAGCGGATCGATTTGCCCGCGTGCAGCAGGTCGAAGGCGGTGTTGATCTGGTCGTGGGTCATGTTGTGCGTGATGTAGGGATCGACGTCAAAGTCGCCGCGCAGCCATTCATCCACCATGCCGGGCAGCTGGCTGCGGCCAAGCACGCCGCCAAAGGCCGAGCCGCGCCAGACCCGGCCGGTGACAAGCTGGAACGGACGTGTCGCGATCTCTTCGCCCGCGCCGGCCACGCCGATCACGGTGCATTCGCCCCAGCCCTTGTGGCAGCATTCCAGCGCCGATCGCATGACATTGACGTTGCCGATGCATTCAAACGAATAATCCACGCCGCCATCGGTCATCTCGACGATCACGTCCTGGATCGGCTGGGCAAAATCCGCCGGGTTGATGCAGTCATGCGCGCCAAGCGACCGGGCCAGCTCGAACTTGTTCGGGTTGGTGTCGATGCCGATGATGCGGGCCGCGCCCTGCATCTTGGCGCCCTGGATGACGGCCATGCCAACGGCGCCAAGGCCAAAGACCGCGACTGTCGCGCCAGGTTCGACCTTGGCCGTGTTGCGCACCGCGCCCATGCCGGTGGGAATGGCGCAGCCCATGACCGAGGCTTTTGCCAGCGGCGCTTCCTTCGAGATCTTCGCCACCGCGATTTCGGGCAGAACGGTATATTCGCTGAAGGTCGAGGTGCCCATGTAGTGATGGATCATCTTGCCCTTGTAGCTGAACCGCGAGGTGCCGTCGGGCATGACGCCCTGACCTTGGGTCTTGCGGATGGTCTGGCAGAGGTTGGTCTTGCCGGACTTGATGTAGGGGCAGTTCGGGTCCTCGGGGGTATAAAGCGGGATGACATGATCGCCCGGCTTGACCGAGGTCACGCCCCGGCCCAGCTCTTCGACAACGCCGACGGCTTCATGGCCCAGAATGGCAGGGAACAGCCCTTCGGGATCGGCCCCCGACAGGGTGAACATGTCGGTGTGGCACAGGCTGGTGGTGACAATGCGGATGAGGACTTCGCCCTCTTTGGGGCCGTCAAGATCGATCTCTTCGATCTCCAGCGGGCGGTTGGGTTCCCAGGCGATGGCGGCGCGGGTCTTCATGGAATTTCTCCTGTTCAGGCAGTGTTGCCTGACGTTACAAGATAACAGCTGGGGGACGTAGCTGCTCGACCCCTCCCATCTGGCCAATCAGCGGGCCATACCGGCCACAACAGGATGCAGACATGGTGGAAGACCAGGGACTTGGCTCCAGGATGGACCAGCGGCGACAGGTTGCGCTGATCGTCTATCCGGGGTTCAAGACATTGGAGGCGACGGGGCCGTTGAGCGTTCTGGGCTATGCCTCGCGGCACCTGGCCGAGGCGGGGCATGCCGGCGGCTATGACGTCACCATCGCGGCGCCGCATGTCGGCCACATCCCGTCGGACACGGCGATGTCGCTTGAGGCGACAGTCGCGCTGGAGGGGTTTGACGCGCCTGACACGGTGCTGATCTCCGGCGCCGCGCAGATCGAAGAGGTGCTGTTCGGCCAGCAGGCGCTGGTGGATTGGTGCCGCGACAACGGGCCGGGCTTTCAACGCTGCGCCGCGCTTTGCACCGCTTCGTTTTTCCTGGCCGAGGCCGGTCTTCTGGACGGGCAGCGCGCGGCAACACATTGGAACTACGCCGAAAGGCTGCGCCAGCGCTTTCCGCAGATCGAAGTGGATGCCGATGCGATCTTTGTGCAGGCCGGGTGCTTGTGGACCTCTGCCGGGGTGACGGCGGCGATCGACCTGACGCTGGCCTTTGTCGAACAGGACTATGGCCGCGACATCGCGCTATCCGTCGCGCGGGACATGGTGATGTACCTCAAGCGTCCCGGCGGACAATCCCAGTTCAGCACCTTGCTGACCGGGCAGATGTCGGGTGCCACCAGCATGAACGAGGTTCTGACCTGGATGAGCGAGCGGCTGGATCAGCCCTTGACCCTGAACGACATCGCGTCACACCAGGGCATGAGCGTGCGCAGCCTGACCCGCGCCTTCACCTCTGAATTCGGGGCCGCGCCGATGGCGATGCTGGAAGGCCTGCGTTGTGATCGGGCCAAGGCATTGCTGCTTGATACGGAGCTGCCGCTCAAGACTGTGGCGTATCGCGCCGGCTTCCGCTCGGACGAGCAGATGCGCAAGACCTTTCGCCGCCGGTTCTCGCTGTCGCCGCGCGACTACCGGGCGCGGTTTGCGACCTCGGGCACACGCCGGGACTAGAGCGTTTCGGGAAAACCCCGGACCCACAAAACCCTGCCAAGCCTTCGGCCTCTCGGGCTTTTGGAGATGCTCTATGGCTCAGGTATTCTCCGAATCGCGTTGGAGCCGCTCTGCACGAAGGCGCAGCGCGCGCGCCGGCGTCAATGCATGTAGGTGGTCTCGGCCTCTTCCTCGGGGTCGGCAACCGGATCAAGCACCAGCAGCAGCCGGGTTTCCCCCGTCCCGACAATCGGCGGCGACCGGTGCAACAGTCTTGAAACCGGGGTTTCCGGCCAGCGCGTGCCGCGCAGGATCACCGGGGATCCGGTTGGCACGGTCATGATCTGCGCCGGGTCCTGCCCAGCGTCAGAGAGACCATATTGCGTGCCGGTCCCGCGATAGGTGCAGATCAGCCGGGCGGTCACCGCGTCGATATGGAACTTGCGACAGGCATTCGTGTCGATCACGTCAAGCCGAAGCCTGATATAGCCGCTGTCCATGACGCTGGCAAAGATCGTGGCCAGCGCCGAGGCATCCTCGACCAGCAGGTCACGCTCGGAACACTCCGGCGTTCCACGTTCCTCGACGATATGGAGCAGCGCATCGCAGACCGCCTCGGGGCGCAGGATCATCCGTGCCCGTGGAAGATGCTCCGGCGGCAGCGCATCGATCCAGCGCTGGAACCGGGGCAGGGGATCGCGCTGCCAGATCGTCGCGGCGCAGGCCGGTTGATGAATGGCGTGCAGGTCGCTGGGGCTGGCTGCAATCGTCGTGCAGTGGTCGAGTTCGGGGGTCTTGTCGAGGATCATCAGGCGGTCTCCGGTTCCAGGCTCTGCCGTCACGGCTGGTAGGGCAGGGACGAATGGTGAAGGATGATGCGCAAGGTGCCGGCCGCGTCCTTCTTGTAGCCAAAGCTCTTGTCGACCGTGGTGACGGTGCCGTCCTTGTTGGTCAGCTTGATCCAGCCCATCCACATCGCGACGTCGCCCTGGATGAAGGTGGCGGAAGTGATGCTTTCCGAGGCGCGCCAGCCCATGATCGCAAAGCCGTTGTCGAGCGGGTATTCCCTGGAGTGGCCACAGAAATAGGCCAGGGCGCCGGCCTTGGTCGGGCGGAAGGTCTGTTCGCCGCTGGCCATCGTGGGTTTGAACAGGACCGGCCCGAGGGTGTAGCCATAGTAGCTGTCGATATTGGCGGAGGCGACCTTGCGGGCGGCCTCGATCCCGCCGTCCTCAAAGGCCTTGGAGATGGTGATCTTGCCGTTGCCCCAGGTCACAAGTGCCTGGTCGATCTCGTCTTGGGTGATCTGCATGGGGTATCTTTCTTTCCGGGGGTTTCGGTTAGTGGCCCGCTCCGGGGGCCTGTGCCTCGGCGACCAGGGCCTGCACCGCTTCGTCCAGAGGCAGGGTCCGGGTCTTGTCCGTGCCGTGACGGCGGATCGTCACGCTGCGCTCTTCGGCTTCGCGCCCGCCAAGGGCGATCTGCAGGGGGATCTTCTGAAGCGCGTGCTCGCGCACCTTGTAGCCGATCTTCTCGTTGCGCAGGTCGCTCTCCACCCGCAGGCCGGCGGTCTTGAGCGCCGCCGCAACCTCTGTCGCCCAATCGTCAGCAGCGCCCGTGACCGTGGCCACCACCGCCTGAACCGGAGCGAGCCAGAGCGGCAGGTGCCCGGCGTGATGTTCGATCAGGATGCCGGTGAACCGTTCCAGCGAGCCAAACAGCGCCCGGTGCAGCATGACCGGCGCCAACTTGTCACCCGACGGGGCCACGTATGTCGTGCCAAAGCGTTCCGGCAGGTTGAAGTCCACCTGAAGTGTTCCGCATTGCCAATCCCGGCCGATGGCGTCGCGCAGGACATATTCCAGTTTCGGGCCATAGAAGGCGCCTTCGCCCTCAAAGATCGTATAGGGATGGCCCGCCCGGTCCAGCGCCTCGCGCAGCGCATTCTCGGACCGGTCCCAGCTTTCGTCACTGCCGATGCGGTTCTCGGGGCGGGTCGACAGCTTGATGCGCACGTCTTCGAAGCCGAAATCGCGATAGATCGACAGCACCAGGTCGTTGACCTTCAGGCATTCCTCGGTCAGCTGTTCAGGCGTGCAATAGATATGTGCGTCGTCCTGGGTAAAGCTGCGCACGCGCAGCAGGCCGTGCAACGCGCCCGACGGCTCATAGCGATGGACCTTGCCAAATTCGGCGATCTTCAGCGGCAGATCACGGTAGCTTTTGACCCCCTGCCCATAAATCAGCATGTGCCCGGGGCAATTCATCGGTTTCAGCGCATAATCGCGGTCATCCTCGGTCTTGGCGAGGAACATGTTCTGACGATAGTTCTGCCAATGCCCCGAGGTTTCCCAAAGCGCCCGGTCCATGATGTCGGGAGAGTTGACCTCGACATAGCCGGCGTCTTCCTGGCGGTTGCGCATGTAGCCGATCAGCGTCTGGAACAGGCGCCAACCCTTGGGGTGCCAGAAGACCGAGCCGGGCGCGACCTCTTCGAAATGGAACAGGTTCATTTCGCGGCCCAGCCTGCGATGATCGCGCTTTTCGGCCTCGGCCATCATGGTCATATGCGCATCCAGCGCGGCCTTGTCGGCAAAGGCCACCCCGTAGATGCGGCTGAGCATCTGGTTGTTGCTGTCGCCGCGCCAATAGGCCCCGGCCACGCGGGTCAGCTTGAAGGCGCTGCCGGCATCGCCGGTGCTGCGCATATGTGGCCCCCGGCACAGGTCGAGCCAGTCGCCCTGGCGATAGATCGTGACAGGCTCGCCCTCGGGGATCGCGTCAAGAAGCGCCACCTTGTAGGGTTCGCCAATGGTTTCAAAGTGCTGTCGTGCCGCGTCTCGGGACCATTGCTCACATGTAAAGGGCGTCCTGGCGGCGATGATCTGGCGCATCTTCTTTTCGATGACAGGCAGGTCCTCGGGCGTGAAGGGCGTGTCACGCTCGAAATCATAGTAGAAGCCGTGTTCAATGGCGGGGCCGATGGCCGTCTTGGTGTCGGGCCAGAGCGCCTGCACGGCTTCGGCCAGCACATGGGCAAGGTCGTGCCGGATCAGCTCCAGCGCGCGGGGATCATCGCGCGACATCAGCTCCACTGCCGCCCCGTCGGGCAGGGGGGCCGACAGGTCGCGGACCGTGCCATCGACGACAGCGGCCACCGTGCGCTTCGCAAGGCTCGGGCTGATGGACGCCGCAAGATCGGCTGCGGTGCTGGCAGGCTCAAGCGCGCGGGTCGCACCATCGGGCAGGCGGATTTGGATCATTCGGGGGTCTTTCCTTCGGTCTGCGGGGGTGGCTCAGAACGGCATTTCGATTGTCTCGACCATCATGCCGCCCGGAAGGTCCTCTGACGCGCTGCTGTCATCAGTGCGCATCAAAAGCAGCTCAAGGCTGGCCTTCAGATTGGCCTCTTCCATGTCGCGGGCGATGACGACAACGCGGCTGGTGCTGTCCTGACCTGATCCGTTCTTCAATGGCACGGGCGCGTCAAAGATGTGCTGAACACCATGAAAGACAAAGGGATAGGGCAGCCCCTCGACGTGCAGGATACCCTTCATCCGCAGGATGTTCGGCCCCTTGAGCGCGATCAAAGTATCCAACCAGAAATCAAAGACCTTCGCGGGAATGGGCTCTGTCACCTCGATGGACGCCGAGGTGATCCGATGGTCATGCCGGGCATGGTCCGCCGGTTTCGCCGGGGTGAAGGTCATCGGCGCGGCGGGCTTGGACGCTATCCCCGAAAGACCGGCCAGCGGATCGGGTTTCGCGTTGGCCTGGGCCATGCCCAGCCAGGTGTCCACGTCCGGCAAGGACACGCCTTCGCGCATGGCGGACAGGCCAAACAGCGTGCCCACCGGCACGCGCCCGTGGTCCGCATGGACGCGCCGGGCCGCAGCGTTGATGCCGTTGAGCCGCGTCTCGTACCGGGACAGGTCGAAAGGGTCGACCAGGTCGACCTTGGACAGGATCAGCACATCGGCCATTGCAACCTGGTGAACCGCCTCGAACTGTTGGTCGAGTGTTTTCATCCCCGTTGCCGCATCCGCCAGTGTCACGACACCGTCCAGCCGGAACGCCCGGGCAATCCGGGGCTCCGTCGCCAGGGTGTGCATGATTGGACCCGGGTCGGCGATGCCGCTGGTCTCGATCACGATCCGGTCGAAATTCACCGCGCCGGCGTCGCGTCTTGTGTCAAGCGCCCCGAGTGTCCTGGCCAGATCCCCCAGGATCGCACAGCACAGGCACCCCGATTGCAGCAGAACGGTGTCTTCGGTCGCCTCTTCGATCAGGTCATGATCCAGGCCCACATCGCCGAATTCATTCATGACGACAGCAACCCGCCCGGCCTCGGGATCGCGGATCAGGTGGTTCAGCAGCGTCGTCTTCCCGGCGCCCAGGAACCCCGTCAACAGGGTGACCGGAATGCGTGTGTCGTCCAGGATCATCGCGGCGCGCGCCTCTTTACAATGTGGGTGCCTTCGATCATTTGGGCTACGTTATAACGTAACAAACCGCAAGGAGCCGAGATGGCACAAATGACATTTGGGGTCCGCCAGTCCGTGGAACAGGTGGAAGAAGGCACCGAGCTTGCACCCCGGTTCGGCGAAGACGGCCTGCTGCCCTGCATCACTACGGATGCCACCTCGGGCGAGGTGCTGATGCTTGGCTGGATGAACGCCGAGGCCTTCCGCCTGACCATCGAAATCGGCGAAGCGCATTACTTCAGCCGCGCGCGGCAGGTGTTGTGGCACAAGGGGGCGACCTCTGGCCTGGTCCAGAAAGTTGTCGAAGCGCGCATTGATGACGATCAGGATGCGCTGTGGCTGCGTGTCGATGTTACCGGGGCGGGCGCGTCCTGCCACGTTGGTTATCGCTCCTGCTTCTACCGCGCGGTGCCGCATGGCACCCGGGCCGGTGCCCCGCTGCGCTTTGTCGAAGAGCACAAGACTTTCGATCCGCTGGCGGTCTATGGCGATGCGCCAAACCCCACCCAGCTCTGACATTTGCTGGACGCCGCAGGCCCTGCACGGGCCAGCGGCATGGGCATGTATTGGCGCGGGCAGGAAATCGCGCGGCGTTGGCCCGCCCCGCTGATTGCCATTGCAGAATTTCGCCTGTCGGGACTAAATGTCCGGCGGGCCGGTGGACATGACACCCTCGGGGCCTATGATTCGCACAGCAGTCAGCCCCGTGGCGGGCCGCTGCCAAGGCGTTCGCGGTTTTGGGGGATAAATGGAACAACCCGGGCAGTCACCGGAGGCCGGAGACCGCGCGCCGATGCTGGCGTGTCCGGTCTGTGACACGCTGCATGCCGAACCCGAGGTGCCCGACAATCATGTCGCGCAGTGTCGCCGCTGCGGCCATGTGCTGGCCGCGCCGCGCGAAAACGCCATGATCCGGGTGCTGGCGCTGGCGCTGACCTCGTCGATCCTGATGATCGCCGCGGTGCTGTTTCCCTTCATCGACCTTCAGGCCGGCGGATTGCAGAACCGGACCTCGGTGCTGGACGCGGTGCTGGCCTTTTCCACCGGGCTGATGATCCCGCTGTCGGTTGCGGTGGCGCTGCTGATCGTGCTGATCCCGCTGGCGCGCCTGCTGGCCATCATCTACACGCTCTGGCCGCTGGTCCGGGGCGCCGCGCCCTATCCGCTGGCGCGCCAGGCCTTTGGCCTGGCCGAGCGGCTGCGCCCCTGGTCGATGGCCGAGATCTTCGTCGTGGGGGTGGCCGTCGCGCTGGTCAAGGTGGCGGGTCTCGCCAGTCTCAGCCTTGGCCCTGCCTTCTGGGCCTTTGTGGCCCTCGTTCTTGTCACCGTCCTTCAGGACAACTCAATGTGCCGGTATACAATATGGAAATCGCTGGACAGACCGACGCGTTGATCACCGCGCGCAAGGCCGGCATGCTGGCCTGCGACCGCTGCGGGCGGGCGCATGCGGCCGACGTGGCGGCCTGCAACCGGTGTGGCGCGCGTCTTCATGCGCGCGACATGGCCTCGCTTCAGGGTGTCTGGGCCTGGTTGCTGGCGGGGATCATCGTCTACATCCCGGCCAACGTCTACCCGATGCTGCGCACAACCACGTTGCTGGACACGTCTGAAAGCACCATCGTCGGTGGCGCCATCGAGCTGTTTGATCACGGGGCCTATGGCGTTGCGACGATCGTCTTTGTCGCCAGCATCCTGATCCCGATCGGCAAGTTCATCGCCATCGGCTATCTCGCGATCAGCCTGCGCCGCGCCGGGGTACTGTCCGCCCACAGCCGTCATCGGCTGTACGAGGTGGTGGAATTCATTGGCCGCTGGTCGATGATCGACGTTTTCGTGGTGGCCATCCTGTCCGCCCTTGTCCAGCTTGGGGCGGTCGCTACCATCAATCCTGGGATTGCCGCCGTCAGCTTTGCGCTGTCGGTGGCCTTTACAATGCTCGCCGCCCAGAGCTTCGATCCGAAGCTGATCTGGGACGCCGACAGGGAGCCGACATGACCACGCCAACCCCTGCCGATCCGGTGGTGAAACCGGCCAAGGGCACCTTGCTCTCGGGCCTTTCGCTTGTCTGGCTCGTGCCGATCCTTGCCCTTGCGGTGTCGCTTGGCATCGCCTGGCAAAGCTATGCCGACCGCGGAACGTTGATCGAGATTGCCTTTCCCAGCGCTTCGGGCGTCGCCGCCGACAAGACCGAGCTGAAATATCGCGATGTCACGGTGGGCCTGGTCGAAGATGTGAGCTTTACCCCCGACCTGTCGCAGGTTGTCGTCGCGGTGCGGGTCGACAAGGACCTGGCGCCTTTCCTCGACCAGGAGGCCCAGTTCTGGGTTGTCCGCCCCGAGGTCTCGGCACAGGGCATCAGCGGGCTGAACACCGTCCTGTCGGGCGTCTATATCGAAGGTCAATGGGATTCCGAAGCCGGCTTGCCGCAGACCGAGTTCACCGGCCTGGACCGCGCGCCGCTGTCCGATCCCAGCCGCGCCGGCACGGCGATCGAATTGACCGCGCGCGATGGCAATTCCATCCTCGCCGGGGCGCCGATCATCTACAAGGGCATTCCGGTGGGCAAGGTCGAGGCGCCGGAGCTTTCGGAAACCGGCGAAACCGTGGTGATCCGCGGCTTCATCGACGCGCCGCATGACCGGATCATCTCCACCAACACCCGCTTCTGGGACATTTCCGGGGTGTCCGTCTCGCTCGGGCCCGGCGGCGTGTCGCTGGATTTCTCCTCCGTCGCCTCGCTGGTGCAGGGCGGGATCAGCTTTGACACGCTGGTGGCGGGCGGCGAAGCGGTTGCCCCGGGGCACCGCTTTCCGCTGTACGACAGCCAGTCGGCCGCGCGGGCCAGCCTGCTGGACGATCCCAATGCCGAGCGGCTGAAGGTGCTGGCGATCTTCGAAGGCACCGTCGGCGGGCTGAGCGAGGGATCCGCCGTGCGGTTTCGCGGCGTGCCGGTGGGCGAGGTCGAAAGCGTGGCGATGATTGCCTCGGACATCGGCAACCGCAAGGTGGTGCGCCTGCATGCGACGCTGGCGATCAATCCCGGCGGTCTCGGGCTGGTGGAAGAGGACGGCGTGGAAGAGGCGCTGGACCTTTTGGATGCATACGTGTCGCAGGGCATGCGCGTGCGGCTGTCCACGGCCAGCATCCTGTCGAGCGAACTTGTCGTCGACCTGGCGGAATTGGACGATCCGGAACCCGCCGAGATCGTGACGGCGGAAAGCGGTCTGCCGCTGTTGCCGACGGTCGAGGCCGAGGTGGCGGATCTGAATGCCTCGGCCGAGGGCGTGTTCAAGCGGATCAACAATCTGCCGGTCGAGGAATTGCTGGCTTCCGTGCAGGGACTGATCGACTCGGCCAATTCGATCCTGGCCGACGAGGACACCCGCGCCATCGCGCCGGGTCTCAATGCCACACTGGCCGAGTTGCGGACCCTGGCGCCGGACCTGGCCCGGGCGATGAACGAAACCGAGGCGACGCTGAAAGAGGTGCGGCTGATCGCGACCGAGCTGCGTGAAGCCGGGGCCACGAAGAACGTCAACAACGTCTTCACCTCGGCCTCTGCCGCCGCCGACGCGGTCGAGGCCGCGGCGGGCGAATTGCCGAAACTGACAACCCGGCTCAACACGCTTGCAACCCGCACCGAAGCGGTGATCAAAAGCTATGACGACAACTCGCGCCTGATCACCGGTGCGCTGTCCACCCTGCGCAACATCAGCGAAGCCGCCGATGCCCTGCGTTCGTTGGCGCGTACCATTCAGCGCGACCCCAGTTCGCTCGTAACAGGACGGTGACATGAAAATACGGACAATGGCAGCGGCCTGCATGTTGGGCCTTTTGACGGCCTGCAGCGCGGCAGGACCGCAATACCTGGTGGAAACCCGGACATCCGACCTTCGGGTGCGGGCAAAGGTGCCGACGGTCGTGGTGCGCACGGTGTCTCTGCCGACCTATGCCGCCGACCAGAAGATCGCCGTCCAGGATGAGACCGGATCGATCCGGGCCGAGGATTTCGGGCTTTGGGCGGATGAGCCCGAACGCGCCACCACGCTCAGCATCACCCGCCATCTCAACCAGATGACCTCGGCCAAGGTGGCCCCCGATCCCTGGCCGTTGCCGGAACCGCCGGAGGGGGTGATCGACATCCGGATCGAGACCTTTATCGCCACCAATCGCAACACTTTCCGCGCCGAGGGGCAGTATTTCATGGGCTCCGAGATCCCCGATCCGATTGATGATCTGGATGATCCCGACACGCCGCCCAAGGTGCTGCCCGCCCCATTGGCCGACAAGGCGCAGCTGTTCAGCATCGAGATCCCGCTGCCGACGCAGACCGCCGCCGACATCTCGGTCGCGCAGTCCGCAGCCCTTCTGGCCCTGTCCGAGAAAGTGGCCCGCGACCTCGCCCGCTGAGCCTTGCGACCTGAATTCCCGCCCCGCCCCGGATGATACCGCGGCGGGGTTTTGCTTGTCCGCAGGGCGGACAAAGCGGAGCGGTGGATTCGAGATTGCGTGCTTCCCTTCATTAGACTAGTATACTAGTCGGCAAAAGGTGGAGGAAAAATGGATCGCAGGTTGAAGGTACTGGTCGCTGGAACGGGGTTTGCGGGGCAGGGGCATGCAGAGGCCTTTCGCGCCGCCGGAGCCGAGGTGGTGGGCATCGTCGGCCGCACCGACTCCGTGGTCAGAGAGGTCGCGGCGGCGCAGGGGATCGCTTATGCCGGCACCGACTGGCAAGCCGCGCTTGCGGACTGCAAGCCCGACATCGTCTCCATCGCAACGCCCGGTGGCGCCCATTACGAGCCGATCAAACAGGCGATTGCCGCTGGCTGCCATGTCTTCTGCGACAAGCCGATGACCGCCGCCGCCGATACGGCGGTCGCGTTGTACCAGGCGGCACAGGCCCGGGGCGTGAAGACCGCCTATGCCGCCAGCTTCCGCTATGCGCCCAGTGTCCAGCACGCCCGGCGACTGGTGGCAGAAGGGGCCATCGGCGCGCCGACCGAGATCGAATGCATCTCGCATTTCAACCTGGAACGGGACATCCCCTTTGGCTGGTCGCATCGCAAGGAGGACGGCGGTGGGCGGTTGAACAACAACTTCACCCATACGCTGTCGATCGCCTCGGCGCTGGTCGGAGAGCGCATCCTGTCGGTCATGGGCCACGTGCGTGACGACCTGGGCCGCGCGCCCATCGTCGAGGGCGTGCACAACTTTGCCACCCGGCGGAACTTCATCCCCAAGGACCTGAACGATCCTTCGCTGAAATGGGGCGAAAGCAACGTCGAATGGTCCTATACCGTGCTCGCCCGGATCGACAGCCCGTTGGCGGAACAGCCGGTGTCGGTGCTGTTCAAGCATGGCGGTCTGGTGCCGCGATTCCACGAAGATCACATCGTGGTCTACGGCGACAAGGGCGCGATCTATATCAAGGGCCACTACGGCAGCGGCGCGGTCTTCCTGCACAGGGACGGCGCATGGCAGGAACAGGTGTTGCCGGCCGATATTGCCGCTGCGGTGCCGGATGTGACGGGCGAGACCGAGCAATGCTGGCATATCCTGGCCCGCATTTTCGTGGACGACATCCGGGGTGAGACAGTGGAGCCCTATCCGACCTTCCGCGAAGGCAGCCAGTATCAGCAGATCATCGACATGATCCGCCGCAACGACGGCTGGACCGAGGTTGCGGAGCCGGACATGGGAGCGGTCGCATGAAAATCACCGACGCCAGGGTCTTTGTCGGCGGCCCCAAGAAGAATTACGTCACGCTCAAGATCATGACCGACCAGGGCATATATGGCCTTGGCGATGCGACGCTGAACAACCGCGAAACCCTGCCTGCGAAATACCTGTCGGACTACCTGATCCCCAACCTGATCGGGCTGGATCCGCGCAACAGCGAAGACATCTGGCAAATGTTCTATCGCGGCGCCTATTTCCGCGGCGGGCCGATTGCGATGGCGGCTTATGGCGCCATCGACATGGCGCTTTGGGACATCAAGGGCAAGCTGGCGAACATGCCGCTGTACCAGCTGTTCGGCGGCAAGAGCCGCGAGGGCGCGATGGTCTATGCCCATGCCACCGGGGCCGACCTGGAAGACCTGATGGACAGCATCGCGGGATATGTCGAGGAGGGCTACAAGGCCGTTCGCGTGCAATGCGGCATCCCCGGCATGGCCAGCGCCAGCTACGCGGTGCCGGAAAAGAAGGGCGACGTTAAGAATTATATCACCAGCTACACCGGCATCCGGCCCAAGGTCGAGGTTTGGGATACCGGCAAGTACATGCGCTACATGCCCGGCGCGCTGATGGAGATCCGCGAACGGTTTGGCCCGGACCTGCATATCCTGCACGACGTACATCACCGCCTGCTCCCGCGCGAGGCGGCGGAATTTGCCAAGGCGGTGGAGCCGGTGGGCCTTTACTGGATGGAAGACCCGACCCCGGCCGAGGACCAGGAGGCGTTGCGCCTGATCCGCCAGCATTCCACCACGCCCATCGCCATCGGCGAGGTCTTCAATTCGGTCTGGCAATGCAACAAGCTGATCGAGCAGGAGCTGTGCGATTTCATCCGCGTCGCGGTGACCTATGTGGGCGGCATTACGCCGGCCAAGCGCATTGTCGACCTGGCCGGGATGCACCACGTGCGCACCGGCTTTCACGGCGCGCCCAGCCATTCGCCGCTGTGCATGGCGGCGCAGGCGCATCTGAACGCCTGGGCGCCCAACTTTGGGGTTCAGGAATACCTCGTGCTTGGCACGCCGGAATGTGACGCGTTGTTCCCGTCCGAGCATCGGATGGAAAACGGCATGGTCCATGTTTCCGACGCGCCAGGACTGGGCGTGGATTTCGATGAAACCGAAGTGGCCCGCTACGAATACGAGGCCGGCAGCCACCCGATTGTCCGGCTTGAGGACGGAACGCTCTGGAATTACTGAGCGGCGCGGTGCCTTCGGTTGGGGCAAACCGTCCCGCATCGCGCGGGGCATCCCGGCGGCAGTTGCCGGGATGACCGCCGATCGGGGGGCAGCCGGGGATCATCGGGGAATTACGCAGGTCAGCGTCTACTTGTGCGCCGCCTCGACTTCGGCCAATCGTGAAAGAACCGCGCTGGTCTGGACCACGCCTCGGCCCAGCCAATCCTCATGCGCCGCCACCACGCGCAGCGGAAACCGGTCCACCCCGATGACCTTGGCGATGTTGAACCTGTGGTTGCCCGACCCGGCCTTGCACAGCCGCCCCTCTGCGTCGATCACCGCCGTCGATTCAAAGCCCACCGCATCGGGCCGGTAGCCTTCGGTCGCAAGACTGTTGACCAGTTTGCCGACGTAACCCTGAAGGAAGGCGACCACCTCGGCCTCCGAGCGCATCGCGATTTCCTTGTGCCGCGCCACGCTGTCCTGCGCCAGATCGGCCATCAGATCGCGATACCAGGCCGATTGCGTCACGTCGTCCTTGTGCCGCACGAAATCCGCCACGCGGAGATAGCGCGGGGTGTCCACCACCGGCTCTACCATGCCGAAATGCGCCGCCGGGATGGCAAAGGGTTCGTTCCGCTTCACCCAGGGTCGCAGCATCCGCACCAGCGGCGCGGGCAGCACCCGACCCAGTTGCTTCAGGCGATGCTTGCCCACCGGCCACTTGGTGCCGGAATGGCCATCGACCCGCGCCGGATCGATCCAGAGCACGGCCCGGGCCCCGGCCTCGGTCACAAAGGTCTTTTGTTTCAGCCCCATGCTCTAGACCCCCATGCTTCAGACCCCGGTGTCATTGCAACAGCTCGGCGCTCAGTTCCAGGTCGTCGAAACGCAGGATTTCGACGTCGCGCATCTGGATCACGCCATCCTTGTGCCAGGCCCGCAACCGCCCTTCGGCCAAGTCGAACCCGTAATCGCCATAAACCCCCGGAAGAACGGCGGTGTCCCGCCCCGGCCCGCCATGCAGGAAGTCGCCGCGCCCGCCAGCGACCAGCACGTCATCACCGCCAAAGCCCAGCAGGACATCTTCCTCGCTGGTGCCCTCCAGCCGGTCGGCCCCGTCGCTGCCGCGCCGGATCACCCCGTGCAGGAAGGCATCGGGCGCGCGGTCTTCCCAATCGCCGGGGGTGTCGCGGTTGAACGCCATCAGCGCGTCCCACCGCGGGGTGCTGTCGTCCAGGTGGCGCAGGTTGCCCCAGCTGCCGTATTTCGACGGCTTGCCAATATCGACAAAGGCGTTGAACAGCTTGCCGCCCGCCGCCTGCCACTCCTGTAACAGCTCGGCGTAAAGCGCGCCCATCTCGGGGGAATAGTTCAGCCGGTGGAAATAGGCGGTCATCGTCACGTCATCCTGCCACGGCCCGTGGCCCAGGATATGCGTGCCGCCTTCGTACATCACCATCACCATGTCATGCCTGCGCGCCACCCGGGCGTGATGCGGCCAAAGATCCTGGGTCAGCTCGGCCAATGCCTCATCCCGCAACCGTTCGATCACCGGTGCGATGGTGCCGTCAAAACGATGCTCCTTGATGTATTCGCGCAGGGCAACGCGTTGCAGACCCTGGGCGGCACCCTTCTGCCGCGCGGTTTCGGCGGCGGCGTCCAGCATGTCCTTGATGCGCTGGCCTTCGTCCTCGCCGCCGATCATGTGGCCGAAATAGCCCGAGACCGCATAGGCCTGGAACCGCTCCACCGGCGCGTCATGGCCCTCGGCCTGCCAGAGCGGTGCCTGCAATTGCGGCTCTTCCAGCCCCGGCCAGCCGGTATGCACGCCGATCACGTTGACCAGCCGCGTCGCGGCCTCGGCGTCGAAGACCCCGGTCCAGACATCCGCGACTTCGGCCGCGCGCATCCCGGCGAACTGCATCCAGCCGTCGTCGCCCGCCTTGTCCCCCCAACGCGACTCGGCCTGTTCCACCGCCCAGGTCGCCTGCGGGAAAAAGCGGTTCCAGAGCTCGTTGGAATATTCGACATAGGCCTGCAATCGCGGGTCCAGCCCGTCGCGCACCGCCTTGGCATACTCTCGGAGATAGCTGTCATCGGCCATGTGCGGCATGCAGAACCAGGGGTCCGCACCCACCAGGTTGGCCAGCGTGATCAGGTGCTCCACCGGCACGCCGCGCCGGAAATAGGTGTAGTCGCCGACGCGCGCCCGGTCGTCCCAACTCACCTTGGGCGAGCCGTTGGTGAACATCCAATCCATATAGCGCAGCGACCGCAGATCAGCGATCTTCGCCACGAAATCGGGGTTGAAGATCATCCCCGCCTCGTGAAACGGCACGTGATCCTCATGCATGATGCGAATGTTGCGGATGTAGTTGCCGGTGGCCTCGGGGTCGGTCTGGTTGATCTGGATTGCGACGGTGCCTTCGCCAGGTTCAAAACGAAACCACAGCGCGTGGTCCTCGCGGCTTTGCACCCTGGCCCGGCCCACCACGTCCAGCTTGCCCGCGCCCTCCCATGTCACGCGGTATCGGCCCGCAAGCGAGGTCGCCTCGGGCGGAAGATCGGTCAGGACAAAGGCCTCGATCCGGTCAAGGCCGTCGGGCATGCGGGTGATCCAGCCGAAATCGTCCAACAGGCCCTCACGGGCGAAATCCGCCTCGTCCCAGCCGCCCCATTGATCGGGCAGATGCCCGACCCAGTGGCGCGCGGTCTTCATCACGTCGATGAAGGGCTGCTGGGTGGTCCAATCGGCAATCCCGTTCAGCCCCATCGCCATGGATGGGCGGGCCAGGCCGGTGCCGGTGCTGGGCGTTTGTGGGGCGGTGTCACCGGCGTCGGCCGCCTGCACCGCGGTCGGCGCATCCCCGGCATCCGGCGCTGCGGCCACATCGCGCGGGGCGGCGTAGTCGCCCATCTGTGCCCAGATGAAATCCGCGGCCTTGGAATAGTTCGCCACCAGCACCGGGTGAACCTGGGGGAAATCCGTCATCTCGGGCGGCGGCGCATTATACAGTCCGGCATAGGTGATCATCGCCGCGATCAGGTAGGTCGTCGCCGTGCCATGCGGCGCATTGTCGGTATAAAGATCGACCGGCGTCAGGTCTTGCAACGGGCCTTCGGTCAGCAGCCGGGTCAGGATCGGACCGACCGGGATATGGCGCACGTCCATGTCGGGCAAGGCGTCGGACAGGGCGGCATGATAGGCCTCGTACCAGTCGTGGTAATCGCCGGTGGTGAACCGCAAATACCGCCGATAGGCGCGGCGGCTGGGCGGAAAATCGTCCATCTCGGCCCAGCCTTCATAGAGGAAAATCGTCGGGCGCGCGCCCTGCTCCTTCACCCATTCGACCAGCCCCAGCGTCCCGCTGAGCGGCGAGCGGTCGTCCGGCGCGCCGTCATAGGGTTCATCCGGGTCCTTGTACTGGATGAAATTCTCGGGGTTGATCACCACGGTGTCGATCCCCGCCGCGCCAAAGGCGCCGCCGTCCCAGGAGGGCGTGACACCCTGGAAGCCCCAGTTCGGTTCGGGCGGCAGCTTGTCGGGAAACTGGACGCCAAAGGCCGATTGGCCGCTCAGCGCGAAATCCCGCCCGTCGGCCCGCGCCAGCCGCGCCAGCCAGAAGGGCACCGTGGTGGTATCGGAGCCAGAGGCGTGGTTGATGAGCGAGTTGCCCCAGACATAGGCCCGGACCGAGGAGACCTCCTGGGCCGGAATGGCCGTTCCGAGGGATATGACACAGCACAGGCAAAGCGCCCGCCAAAACGATTTCAACATGATAAAAGAACCTCCTGCTCCCGCGTGACCGATCTGCGCCCCTATATGGCCAATCCGTGACGCGCCGTGTCACAATGAAGTGCAGGGGCGCTCGGGATCAACCCGTCGCTGTCCGCTCTGGCGTGGACAATGCACCAATTCTGACCTGCGGGCGAAATAAAAGACGGTTGCGCTACCAACCGGTGACAGGTCGCGGCTCAGAATGCCGCATCACACGTAAAAAGAGAACATCCCAGGGAGGGAGCCGATGAAATTCGTCCTGGCCGCCGGGCTGTTGACGCTTGTCGCCGGCAGCGCCGCCGCAGAGATCCGCATCGCCCATATCCATGGCAAGACCGGCCCGTTCGAGGCCTATGGCGACGACGACGCGCATCTTGCGGTGGGTCCGGTGAGTTCCGGCGCGCGGGCGTCGATCAAGCGAACGATCCACTCCATGTCATGCAGGATTTCAGAGACGCCAGCGGCCATTGCCGGGGTGCTGTTTGTGCTGAGCGTATATTTCTTTCCGACCGGGATTGTCGGGCGGTTGCGCGGGACAAGGTGAGCACGGCGCGGCGGTGGGTTTGCAACCCACCGCTTTGCGATCAGACCGAAACATGCTCCAACAACACCGCGCGGTCGGCATTGGCCCGATCCCGTTCCAGCACCACTTCGCCGCGTTTGAGCACCACGAAATGGTCGCCCAGTTCATAGGCGAAATCAAAGAACTGCTCGACAAGGATGATCGCCATCTCGCCCTTGCCGCGGAGGTATTTGATGACCTCGCCGATCTGCTGGATGATATTGGGCTGGATGCCCTCGGTGGGTTCGTCCAGCAGCAGGAGCTTGGGCTTGGTGATCAGCGCGCGGGCGATGGCAAGCTGTTGCTGCTGGCCACCGGACAGGTCGCCGCCGCGCCGTGCGCGCATCTCTTTCAGCACCGGGAAAAGCTCGAAAATCTCGTCCGGGACATGGTGCTCGGACTTGGGCAGGCAGGCATACCCGGTTTCCAGGTTCTCCATCACCGTCATCAAGGGAAAGATGTCACGACCCTGCGGCACGTATCCGACACCCTTCTGGGCCAGCACATGCGCAGGCACCTGGCCCATTGCCTCGCCATCGATCAGCAAATCGCCGGAGGCGCGGGAATGGGTGCCGGAGATCGCCTTGAGAAGGCTGGTCTTGCCGACGCCGTTGGTGCCCATCACGCAGGTCACCTCGCCGGCGCTCGCCTTCATCGAGATGCCGTGAAGGATCTGGGAATGGCCGTATTTCAAGGTCAGATCGCGGGTTTCCAGCATGTCTTAGCGCCCCAGGTAAACGTCGATGACGTCTTGGTTTTTCGTCACATGGTCAAGCGTGCCTTCGGCCAGCACGGACCCTTCGTTCAGCACGGTGACCTTGCAGTTCAGCCGTCGCACGAACTCCATGTCATGCTCGACCACGACCACCGCGTGTTTCTTGGCGGCTTCCACCAGCATCGAGGTGGTTTTTTCGCGCTCGGCCGGGGTCATGCCCGCCGCCGGTTCATCGACGAGAAGAAGGCGGGGATCCTGCGCCAGCAGCATCCCGATCTCCAGCCATTGCTTCTGGCCGTGTGACAGCTCGCCCGAGGTGCGCGAAAGCTCGTCGGTCAGCCCGATCAGTTCGGCAATCTCCTCGATGCGTTCCGCCCCGCGTTTCGACTTTCGATAGATCAGCACGTCAAACGGCCCGCGCTTGTTGGCCAGCGCCATGGCGAGGTTTTCGCGCACGGTCTGCGCCTCGAACACCGTGGGTTTCTGGAACTTGCGTCCCACGCCGGAACGGGCGATCTGGCTTTCGCTCATCTTCAGCAGCGAGAGGGATTTCTCGCCGAACAGTACGCGGCCCTCGTCCGGCCGGGTCTTGCCGGTGATGATGTCCATGAAGGTGGTCTTGCCCGCGCCGTTGGGACCGATGATGGCGCGCAACTCGGGCTCGCCGATCTGGAAGCTCAGGTTGTTGATGGCCTTGAAGCCGTCAAAACTGACCGAGACGCCGGACATTTCGAGAAGCGTTTTCATTTGCCTGCCCCCTCTTTGCGGATGGCGATCAGGTCGAACAACCCGCCGATGCCCTTGGGGAAGAAGAGGGTGACCGCGACGAAGCTGAGACCCAGCAGCACCAGCCACCAATCGGTCCACTGGATGGTGTAGAAGCCCAGCGGAATGGCCGGCGCGCCGCCGCCGGTGAACCAGCTGGACAGCAGCGAGACGAAAGCGGCGCCGATCACCGCGCCGTACAGCCGACCTCGGCCCCCGATGGCAACCCAGACGGCGAGGTAGATCGAGGCGATGGGCGCGATTTCCGCCGGGTTGATGATGCCCGCCTGGGGATAATAAAGCGCGCCGGCGATGCCCGCGACGATGGCCGTCAGGGTGAAGACGAAAAGCTTGTAGCTTTCCACGTGGTAGCCGAGAAAGCGGACGCGGGCCTCGTTGTCGCGGATGGCGCGGATCACGCTGCCCATCTTGCCATCGACGACGAAGGCAAACAGCAGGTACCCGGCGCCCAATGCCAGGGCCGAGGCCCAGAAGAAGGCCATCGAGATGACGCTTTGCGGCGTGGCCTCGAACCCGGGAATGTTCTGCAGGCCCGACAGCCCGTTGTTGCCGCGCAACCCGGTGTCGTTCTGGAACAGGTAGAGCGACAGGGCCAGCGTCATGGCCTGGGTCAGGATCGAGAGATAGACGCCGGTCACGCGGCTCCGAAAGGCGAGCCAGCCGAAGATCAGCGCCAACAGGCCGGGGATCAGCGCCACGGCGATCAGCTGCAGGGCCAGGCTGTCGGCAAAGGCCCAGAGCGCGGGAAATTCAGAGGCGCCCACGACGCCGAAAATCTGGCTGGCGATGGCATCGCTGACTTCGCCGGGCGTGGGCGGGATGGCCGCGGCTTGCAGGCTTTCGACCACGATGGCCTCGGTCCGGGCATACATCAGCCACATGCCGATGGCATAGCCGCCGATGCCGAAGAAGGCGAAGTGCCCGAGGCTGAGGATGCCGCAATAGCCCCAGACCACGTCCATCGCGATGGCGATCAGGCAGAGGCAGAGGGTCTTGCCCAGGGTTTTGACAAAGCTGGTCGAGATGAATCCCACGCCGGTGGCCTCGGACAGCGCGGTGATCACGATGGTAAAGAGGGCCAGTGCTGCGAGGAACCACATCACCGACGGGTTGCGGAACAGGAAGGAGCGGGTCATGACGGCTCCCCCCGGGCGGTGCCGAAATCCTTCAAGGATTTCGGGGGGTTTTCTTTGCAAGAAAACGGGGTCCGGACAGATTGCAGAGTCATGGTCTCAATCTCCTGCGGCGCGGCCCTTGAGGGCGACGATGCCCTTGGGACGGAATTGGATGAAGAGGATGATGAAAAGGATCATGTAGGTCTGGGCCGCCAGGGTGTTGGACGGGTTGAAGAACTCGATCCCTTTTTGCAGGAAGCCGATCAACGTGGCGCCCGCCAGCGTGCCCCAGACATTGCCGACGCCGCCGACAACCACGGTCATGAAGCTCTGGACGATGTAATCGGCGCCCATTTCCGAAGTGACCTTGGCGTAAAGCCCGATCGCCACGCCGGCGATCCCGGCAATGCCGGAGCCAAGACCGAAGGTCAGCATGTTGATCCGGTCTGGGTTGATGCCCATCGAGCTGGCCATGCGCGGGTTTTGCGTCACGGCGCGAACCTCCAGCCCGAGGCGCGTGCGCTTCAGGATGAACAGCAGCAGGCCCAGGAAAAGCACCGCCAGCACGAAGATCGCAATGCGGATATAGGCGATCTGCACCACGTCGTTGATCACCCATGCGCCATCCAGCCAGCCCGGCGAGGTCAGCGGCCGCGCCTGGGTGCCGAAGATGTTCTTGGCCAGCTGTTGCAGGGCGATGGAGATGCCGAAGGTGGCCAGCAGCGTCTCCAGCGGGCGGTGATAGAGCCAGCGGATCACCAGCCGTTCCATTGCGACACCGGCGGCAAAGGTGACGGCAAAGGCCAGCGGCAGGGCCACGATCAGCGAAAGCGTGTAGTCGGGAATGAACAATTGAACGACATAGCCGGTGTAGGCGCCCATCATGATGAACTCGCCATGCGCCATGTTGATCACGCCCATCACGCCGAAGGTGATGGCGAGGCCGATGGCGGCGAGGAAGTAGATCGAGGCCAGGGAGACCGCATCCATCGTCAGGTCGACGGTCTGGCCAAAGGCAACGCGGGTCTGCACGGCATCCAGCGTTTCTTCCGCGGCGGCGGTGATGGCGGGATCGGTCTCGGCGTAGGTCTCGTAAAAGACATGGGTGTCCAGCGCGTTGTCGATATCGGCGTCGGTGACAAGCGGTGGAACAGCGCCTTCGGCGGCGAGCGCGGCATAGGCCTCGGCCCGGGCCGTGTCATTGCCCAGCCGGTTGACCGGCACGCCGCCGACGCGGCCATCGGCGAGATTGGCCTCAAGCGCCGCGCGGATGTCGGAGGGTGCCACAAGCGGCGGGGCAAGATCGGCAGAGACCAGCGCGGCATAGGCGGCGTCGCGGTCGATGTCTTCACCCGGAGCCAGGCTGCGGGCGATGTTCGTGCCCTCGGGCAGGGTTCTTGCGGCGGCGAAAGACACGGTGAGGATCTGGTTCAGCACCGCGCGGCCTTCGACGCTGAGGTCATCCGACAGGCCCTTGATGGCGCTCACGCGGGCCTCGACCGTGTCGCCGTAGCGCGCGGTCAGATAGCGGACCAGCCGCGCCTTGCGGGTCTTCAACGTGGGGTCCGGCTCACCCGCAATCGAGGCGGCCAGCGCGTCGAGCTGCGAGGGATCGGGGTTGCGGGAAATCGCGTCCAGCGCATCGCGGCGGCGGTTGATATCGGGATCAGAGAGCTGAAACTGCACCAGCGCGGCGCCGATTTCGCGGCGTACCCCGCCATTGGGCTTGATGTTCTTCAGCCCGTCCGACGGCACCGCCGTCGCGATCACCTCGTCGCTGTCGATATCTGTCAGGTCATAGCCATCGCCGGATTTCGCGCCGTAGAAGAACAGCCCGTCCTCCTCGCGCAGCCAGACATCCTTTTCCGCGTAGCGGTTGAGGAAACCCGGCACCTGCGGCAACCCGGAGGCGGCCAGCTCGTCCAGCACCGTTCCGATGGTCCGACGCGACGGCTTGGCCACCAGCGCCTGGTGCTCTTGCAGGATGGATTGAAGGGTCGTGGGTGCCTGGTCCTGCGCATTGGCCATCAACGGCACGCACAGAAAGGCCAGACACGCGAGAAGAACGCGATGCATGAGGGGGGCCTGCTTCTTCGGAGGGGATGAGGACGCGACGGATGCCGCGCCCCCGTTTCGGGTTAGTAGTTCGACTTGATCTGCACGCAGGTCGAGGTCTCGGTGTTGTACATGCCGCAGCCGAGGTCTTTCCAATCGGACTTCAGAACTGCCGATTCCGGCAGGAAGTCGGTCCAGGCGTCGCCCGGCACTTCTTCGGTCTGGCTGATGATGTCGAACTGGCCATCCGCGGTGATCTCACCGATCAGGACGGGCTTGGACAGGTGGTGGTTCACCAGCATTTCCGCCGTGCCGCCGGTCAGGTTGGGGAAGGTCTGACCGTACATCGCGGTGCGGACCGCGTCCACATCGGTGGTTTCGACCTCGGTGACCGCGTTTGCCCACATGTTGAAGCCGATATAATGGGCTTCCATCGGGTCATTGGTCACGCGCTCTTCGCCCATGCGGGCCTTCCAGGTGGCGATGAACTCTTCGTTGGCCGGGGTGTCCGCCGACTGAAAGTAGTTCCAGGCCGCCAGGTGGCCGACGAGGTTCGAGGTATCGAGGCCCGAGAGCTCTTCTTCGCCGACCGAGAAGGCAACGACCGGAATGTCATCCGCCGAGATGCCCGCAGCGGCCAGTTCCTTGTAGAAACCGATGTTGGCATCGCCATTGATGGTCGAGATCACACCGACCTGCTTGCCATCCGCGCCCAGTGCCACGACGTCCGCCACGATGGTGGCCCAGTCGGAATGACCAAACGGCGTGTAGTTGACGAAGATGTCCTCCTCGGCGATGCCCTTGGATTTCAGATAGGATTCCAGGATGTTGTTCGTGGTGCGCGGATAGACATAGTCGGTGCCGAGCAGGGCGAATTTCTCGACGCCCAGCTCTTCCAGGAAGTAGTCGGTGGCCGGGATCGCCTGTTGGTTGGGGGCCGCGCCGGTGTAGAAGACGTTCTTGGACGATTCCTCGCCTTCGTATTGCACCGGGTAGAACAGCAGGCCGTTCAGCTCTTCGATCACCGGCAGCACCGATTTCCGCGACACCGAGGTCCAGTTGCCGAAGATCACGTCGACCTCGTGCACGCTCAGCAATTCGCGCGCCTTTTCGGCAAACAGCGGCCAATCCGAGGCCGGATCGACCACCACGGCCTCCAATTCGCAGCCCAGCAGGCCGCCTTTGTCGTTCTGCTGCTCGACCAGCATCTCGATCGTGTCTTTCAGCGTGGTCTCGGAAATCGCCATTGTGCCCGACAACGAGTGCAGCACGCCGACCTTGATCGGGCAATCCGCGGCCAGCGCGGGTGCGGCGGCCAGGGTGCCAAGCGCGGCAATCGAAGTCATGGTCTTGGTGAAACGGGTCATATCTCTGTCTCCCCGCAGGGTGCGCCGGCCCTTGCGCGTTGCCGCACCGGGGCCTAGGTCGTTCCCTGCAACATTTTGTTGCATCCGTGTGGCGGCTGGAAAGATCGCCAAACCCTTGAAGGCCGTCACACACCCGCGATCCAGATCGTTCCTTGCAAGGAGCATCCCCCTGCCGCGAGCCCTCATAGAAGTTCTGCATCGCGGCGTACGGATCAATTCCGGCGACGGTTTTATCGCCACCTCCATTGCTGTTGATTAATTATTGTGCGTCATTAATCGTTTTTGCCCAATTATCGATCATAATTCCGGGGTTCGCTTCTGCAAACTGCCGCGAATCTGGCCATTGCCCGGATCGGTATGCTCAATCCGCAGCAGATTGAGACCCACAAGGACCGAGACGATCAACCAGCAAGCGCCCGATATGACGACCGTCCCCGCAAGCCCGGTCCAGCCCCGTACCCGCGGTGCCGTGACCCTGTCGGCAAAGCGTCGCGGGGCGGACAGCGTGATCGACGGGCTGCGCCAGCAGGGATCGTTGAAGGCCCTGTTTCCGCGTGGGCGCGGGATGCTGCAGTCGATCCTCATCAACACCGCGGGCGGCGTGACCGGTGGCGACCGGCTGCGGCTGGAGGCCGAGGTGGGCGCGGGCGCGGCACTCGGGCTGACAACCCAGGCCGCGGAACGCGCCTATCGCAGCCTCGACGGCACGCCGGGCCGGGTCTCTACCCGCATCCTTGTGGGGCCGGGCGGGTGCCTGCACTGGCTGCCGCAAGAGCTTATCCTCTATGATGGCTGCGCGCTGGATCGGCGGTTGGAGATCGACCTGGCGGCGGATGCCCGGCTTTTGATGGTTGAACCGGTGGTCTTTGGCCGTGTCGCAATGGGCGAACGGCTGAACACCGGCATGTTCAGGGACCGGATCGCCGTATCACGCCAGGACCGCCCGCTCTATTGTGATGCGCTGTCCCTGGCCGGGCCGATCAGCGATCAACTGGCGCGACGGCCCAACGCGGCGGGTGCCGGGGCGATGGCCAGCCTGCTTTATGTCGCGCCGGATGCCGAACGTTATATGCGAGAGCTCCGCGCCCTCCTGCCCGACACCGGCGGCGTCAGCCTGCTGGCCCCTGACGTGCTGGCGCTGCGCCTGTTGGCCGGGGACAGCCACGATTTGCGCCGCCACCTTCTTCCCGTCCTCGACCGCCTGTCGAACGACACCCTGCCCGTTTCCTGGAGACTTTAAGCGATGCAACTGACCCCCCGTGAAAAGGACAAACTGCTGGTCGCGATGGCCGCCGAAGTCGCCCGAAAGCGGCTGGCCCGTGGCGTCAAGCTGAACCACCCCGAGGCGATCGCCCTGATTACCGACGCGGTGGTCGAAGGCGCCCGCGATGGCCGCTCCGTCGCCGACATGATGGAAGCCGGCGCAGAGGTCATCACCCGTGATCAATGCATGGAAGGCATCCCCGAGATGATCCACGAGGTCCAGGTCGAGGCCACATTTCCCGACGGCACCAAGCTCGTCACCGTCCACAACCCCATCCGGTAGGGTGGGTCTTCAACCCACCGCCACCCCAACAGGAGACCCCGATATGACTCGTATGCTTGCCCCCGCCTTCGCCCTCACCGCATCGCCCGCGCTGGCGCATTCCGGTGCCCACCTGCATCCGCATGGCGCGGGCAACTGGCTGACCGTGGCGCTGGCGCTGGGCCTGATCGCCGTGGCCGCCGCCATTTTCATTGTGCGCAAATGATCCCCGGAGAGATCTTTCCCGCCGAGGGCAGCCTGACCCTGAATCCCGGTGCGCCGGTCACCACGCTGATGGTGGCCAATACCGGCGACCGCCCGGTTCAGGTCGGCTCGCACTATCACTTTGCCGAGGCCAATGGCGCGCTGGACTTCGACCGTGCCGCCGCGCACGGGCTTCGGCTGGACATCGCCGCCGGCACTGCCGTGCGGTTCGAGCCGGGGCAGCGGCGCGAGGTCAAGCTGATCCCGATTTCCGGCGCGCGGCGGGTCTTTGGTTTCAACCAGAAAGTCATGGGGGA